>Ga0194130_10000369_pt1 | contig 87716 bp, 83 predicted proteins | sample TA2KigsurfametaG_FD_160084 | JGI IMG/M metagenome (GOLD analysis project Ga0194130, IMG submission 160084) | Freshwater microbial communities from Lake Tanganyika, Tanzania - TA2015050 Kigoma 12 surface | ecosystem: Environmental > Aquatic > Freshwater > Lake | place: Tanzania: Lake Tanganyika... | reverse complement strand
GTGCTCGGTGGTACGCGCTTCTACGACCGCCGCGAGGTGAGGGACGCCATCGCGTATCTGCGCGTGGTGCACAACCCGCTCGACGAAGTGAACGTGAAGCGCGTGCTCAACGTGCCCAAGCGCGGTATCGGCGACACCTCGGTCGCGCGGATCGACGCGCTGGCCGCCCAACTCGGCGTTCCGTTCATCGACGCCCTGCGTCAGTCGACCGAAGCCGGAGTCACCGGGGCCGCTCGCAAGGGGATCACCGAGTTCCTCGCGCTCATCGACGAGGCCGGGAGCCACTACGAAAGCGGCCCGGGCGATCTGCTGCAGTTCCTCGTCGACAAGTCGGGTTATCTGGCCGAACTCGAAGCCGAGTCGTCGGTCGAATCCGATGGGCGTCTCGACAACCTGGCCGAATTGGTGGGCTCGGCCCGCGAGTTCGCGCGCGTCGACGAGTTTCTCGAACAAGTCGCGCTGGTGGCCGACACCGATCAGCTCAACGACGACGACAAGGTCGTGTTGATGACCATCCACTCGGCCAAAGGGCTCGAGTTCCCGGTCGTGTTCATCGTGGGCGTGGAGGAGGGACTCTTCCCGCACGTGCGCGCACTCACCGACCCCGACGAGCTCGAAGAAGAGCGCCGCCTCGCGTACGTGGGCATCACCCGCGCTCAGGAGAAGCTCTACCTCTGCCACGCGTGGTCGCGTCAGCAGTTCGGCACCACGCAATACAACCCGCCGTCGCGGTTCCTCGAGGAGATTCCGGCCGAACTCGTGGAGAACGAAGGCAACGTGCCCACGCATCGCTCGTCGCGCGATGCGTTCGGAGGTTCGCGTCGTTCCGTGAGTTCGTTCGACATCGACGACGACGATCGGCAAGCCGCGCACGAGCGCCGCGAGCGCATTGTCGATCAGGCCCTGGCCGCTGGTCGCGGGTCGGCCACCATCGAACCCACCAACTCGCACACGCTCGGTCTGCGCATCGGCGATCGGGTCGAGCACTCGGCGTTCGGCGAAGGCATCATCATCGACATCACCGGTGCCGGCGACAAGGCCGAAGCCGTCGTGAACTTCGGCGGGAAGGGTACGAAACACCTGCTTCTCGCCTGGGCCCCCCTCAGAAAACTCTGACCACCTGTTGTTCTCATGGTGATCTGGTGAGGAATCTTCACCGTATCGGTGAAGATTCCTCACCAGATCACCGGTCGGATTCTCGGTCAGATTCCTCACCTAATTCCCTTTCAGATCACCGGTTGGGGATGTGTGGGGGAGCAGAATGAGAGGCGTGAAAGCAGCGCTTCTGGTCGAGAGTCTCACGGGCAACACCTGGCGAGCCGCCGAGTCGATCGCGGCCAACTTGCAGCAGGAGAACTGGTCGATCACCGGTCTGTCGCCCATGCGTCGACCCGATCACGCATCCATTCAGTCCGCCGATGTCGTGCTCATCGGCACGTGGGTGCACGGTGCCTTCGTGTTCGGTCAGGCCCCGTGGGGCATCGGTGCCATCAACGCTCTGCCCTCGCTCGGAGGCAAGAAGGCCGTCACGTTCTGCACCTTCGCGCTCAACCCGGGCCGCACCCTCGGTGCCATGGACAAGGCGGTCGAACGACTCGGCGCCGACGTGATCGGTGGCATGGCGTTGCATCGCTCGAAGTTGGCCGCGCACACCGAAGAGTTCGCGGCGCGCCTCGTGGGCGCTCTCGCTTCGGCCTGACCGATGCGCCCGCTCGTCGTTGCCGCCGTGCAGATGGCGATGACCGACGACATCGCCATCAACGTCGCCACTGCCGAACGACTCGTGTGTGAGGCCGCGTCACGCGGTGCGCGTCTCGTACAGATTCCCGAACTCTTCGAGGGTCATTACTTCTGCACCGATCAACTGGCCGATCACATGAGCCGGGCTCGACCGCTCGACGGACACCCGACCATCGCCCATTTCGCACGCGTGGCGGCCGAACTCGGTGTGGTGCTCCCGGTGAGCTTCTTCGAGCGCGCCAACAACGCCGCGTTCAATTCGGTGGCCATCATCGATGCCGACGGCACCGTCCTGGGCGTGTACCGCAAGAGTCACATCCCCGATGGTCCGGGCTACTCGGAGAAGTACTACTTCAATCCGGGTGACACCGGCTTTCGCGTGTGGGACACCAAGGTCGGTCGCATCGGCCTCGCCATCTGCTGGGATCAGTGGTTCCCGGAAGCCGCGCGCGTGCTCGCACTGCGCGGCGCCGAGGTGATTCTGTATCCGACGGCAATCGGTAGCGAGCCCCATGATCCGACGTACGACTCGAGTCGCCATTGGCAACGGGTGATGCAGGGTCACGCCGGAGCCAACTTGGTGCCGGTGATCGCGGCCAATCGCGTGGGTGTCGAGACCGGTCGACAGCACACCCTCACGTTCTACGGAACCTCGTTCATCGCCGGACCCACCGGTGAGGTGATCGTCGAAGCCGATCGCACGAGCGAAGCCGTGATCACGGCCGAGTTCGATCTCGATGCCGTGGCCGCACTTCGCCAGAGTTGGGGAGTGTTCCGCGATCGGCGACCCGAGTTGTACGAACCGATCGTGCGCCTCGACGGCGCCGACTGAACGACTCGATCAGACCGGTGCGTCGCACTCGCGTCGCGGCGACGCGGTGCTCGGGAGCGAATCCCACATGTCGGCGAGCAGATCGCTCTTCGTGCCCTCCAGGCGCGGATCGTTCCAGAGGTTCTCGCGCTGCAGCGGATCGTTGGACACGTCGTACAACTCGCCCTCGCTGCCGTCGTGCACCGTGCCGGGTAGGCAGGCCGTGGCCACCCAGCCGTCGCGGCAGATGGTGCGCAGCCGCACGATCTTGCCGAACAGCACCGAGTCCCATTCGGTGAGCACGCGCTCGTGGCCGAGGGCCGGGGCTTCGGCGTCGTGGGTGGGCAGACGATGCGCCTCGACGTACGACGGCTCGGGAACACCTGCGATGTGCGCGAACGTGGACGCGAGCGACACCAAACCGACGGGCGACGTCACCGTGGACGGCGCCACACCCGCCGACGGGGCCGGACGCCAGATGAGCGGCAGGCGCATGAGCGAATCGACGTGCTGCGGCCCCTTGAACAACAAGCCGTAGTCACCCTGTAGTTCGCCGTGATCGGTGGTGAAGACGATGTCGACGTCGTCGGCCCAACCGCGCGCCGCCACCGTGCGGAGTACGCGCGCGATGGCCTCGTCGATGAGTTCGTTCTCGATGTGCGTGAGCGCGTTGATCTCGCGCACCTGATCGTCGGTGAGCGTCTTCGGAACCCAACTGGCCGGCGCCTCGTAGTTCGACACGAATTCGCCCTCGTACCACAGACGCCAGTGACGCGGCTTGGCGTCGAGAATCGCCTCGCGCTCGGTTCGATCGACCGGATAGTTCTCGGGCAGATCGAGATCGCGCCAGTTCACACGGTGCAGTTCGGATTGCGGCGGATCCCACGGGTGATGCGGATCGGGGAAACTCATCCAGCAGAACCAGTCGTCGTTCGCGTTCAGCGAATCGAGCCAGGCGATCGTGCGATCGGCCACCCACTCGGTGTGATACCACTCGCGCGGAATCGCGTTGTGATGAACCTGCGGGCCGGCGGTGTCGCCGCCACCACTCGAGTTCACCTGCAGCGTCATGTCGAGCACTCGGTAGTACATACCGATCGCTTCGGGATGGTTCTGCATGAGCCAACGCGCGTAGTGGAAGCTGCCCATGCCTCCGTGCGACGCCGATTCCATGTGATCGAAACCGCGATGCAGATGGCCGTTCACATCGCGCGAGAAATCTCCCGATGTGCCCAGCTGGTTCTCGACGAAACGCAGGAACGGATCGAGGAACGGCTCGAAATGAGCCTTGCCGATGAGTGCGGTGCGGTAGCCGACGTCGTGCAGGGTGCTGGCGATGCTGGGAGCTTCGTCAGGGAGCGGCACACCGTTCATCCACACGCCATGCGTGGCCACGTGTTGACCGGTGATCATGGTGGAGCGCGACGGCATGCACACCACGCTCTGCGGATGTGCGCGCGTGTAGTTGATGCCGTCGGCGGCCAGTCGATCGATGGTGGGGGTGCGAGCCACCGAGCCGCCGTTGCAGCCCAGTGAATCAAACCGCTGCTGGTCGGTCGTGATGAACAGGATCTTGCGACCCATCAGGACTCCTCCATCGTTGTCTTGAGCCGTTCGAGACCATCGCCAGCGGCCCCGGCGATCATGAGCGCCATCACCTCGGGGTCGGCGTCGGTGGAATAGACCACCACGCAGCGCGCATCACCGTCTGGAATGACGTCGACCGTGCCGAGGTGCGACTTCACGATCGCGTTGTTGACGATCGTGTACTGGAAGCGCCGTAGGTCGTGGTCGAGCGTGACGATGTCTTCTTCGAACTTCAGACCCGAGGCCAACGAGACCCAACGCTTGTTGCCGACTACTTCCGTGGCGGTGGTGGGAAACCACTCGTGCAGTCGAGCCGGATCGCCGACCAGCGACCACACATGCTCAGCCGGTCGATCGATGAACACGTGCCGCCTGACTGTTCCCACTCGGGCGACCGTATCAGGGCCGTGAACAGGTGTGATAGACAACGAGGCGAGGGGAACCGAGGGGGTCGGTGCGCCAGTGAGTGGTTTGGCCAACCGAGTGATGTCTGGACGGCGCGCGATCGCGCCGCTCACGCCTGGGCTCGTTCTTGTCCTCGTGCAGTTGGTGTTCTTCGGCGTGCCATTCGGCGCGTGGATTCGCGGTGTGGTGATCGGTCTGCTCACGGCATTGCTCGCCGTCGGCATGGCCCTCGTGTACCGCGCCAATCGCGTTCTGAACTTCGCGCAGGCCGATCTCGGCTTCGTCCCGGCCGCGTTGTCCGTGGGCATCATCGTGTTCTCGGGTCTGCCGTATCTGCTCGGCTTGGTCGCTGGCCTCGGCGCGTCGATCGTCCTCGGAGCATTGGTCGAGTTGGTCATCGTGCGACGATTCGCGCGCTCGCCACGACTGGTCCTCACCGTGGCCACCATCGGCATCACGCAGTTGCTCGCGGTGTTCGCCATCCTCATTCCGCGCATGTGGGACGAGAACGCGGCCTCGCAACGCATCCCGCCGCCGTTCGACTGGAAGCTCACGATCGGATCGTTCATCCTCAATGCCAACGATTTCATCGCGATGATCGTGGCGCCACTGGCCATGCTCGTGGTCGTGCTGTTCCTCACTCGCACGCGCGTGGGTACGGCGGTGCGAGCGGCCGCCGAACGCAGCGAACGGGCGTCGCTGCTCGGTATTCCGGTGGGCGGACTCTCCACCGTCGTGTGGATGCTGGCCGCGTTCTTGTCGTTCCTGGCTCTGTTCTTGCGCGCCGGGATCCTCGGCGTGCCGCTCGGCAACGCGTTGAGTATCTCCACGCTCGTGCAAGCACTGGCCGCGCTCGTGATCGGGCGACTGCGCAATCTCGGCACCATCGCCGCGGCCGCGGTTGCCCTCGGCATCCTCGAGTACGGCGTGGCCTGGAACGCTGAGAGTCCACTCTTGGTGACCCCTTTCGTGGGAGCGGCCGTGATGGCGGCACTTCTCATGCAGCGACGCGGTAGCACCCGACTCGATCAGGACACGACGGCGTCGTGGCGCCTGGCCGACGAAGTGCGCGATCTCGATCCGGCCGTCGCGCGTCTGCCCTTGGTCCGCCTGCTTCGTTACAGCACCTATGCCCTCGCTCCCATCGGGCTCGTGATCATCCCGCTCGCACTGCGATCCGATCAGGTCATCAAGATCACGGCCATCGCGATCTTCGCCATCATCGGCTTGTCGTTGGTGGTGCTCACCGGATGGGCCGGGCAGATTTCACTCGGGCAGGTGGCCCTGGTGGCCATCGGCGCCGCGGTGAGCGCCAAGTTGACGCTCGAATGGAACGTCGACCTCACGCTCGCACTTCTGGCCGGCGGAGCAGTGGGTGCGCTGGCCGCGTTCCTCGTGGGCCTGCCCGCACTGCGGCTTCGTGGCCTCTATCTCGCGGTCACCACGCTGGTGTTCGCCATGTCGGTCATCTCGTGGTTGCTCAACGATCGCTTCTTCTCGTGGGTACCGGGCAACAAGCGCATCGAGCGGCCGCCGCTGTTCGGGCGCATCGACGTGGAAACGCCCACACGCTTCTACGTGTACACGCTCGTCGTGCTGGCCATCGCGATGATGGCGGTGCGCGGCATTCGCCGCAGTCGAACCGGACGCGCAATCCTCGCCCTGCGCGACAACGAAAAGGGCGCCCAGGCGTATTCGTTGTCGGCTACCAAGATCAAGCTCACCGCCTTCACGGTCTCGGGCACGTTGGCCGGCGTGGCGGGCGGATTGTTCTCTCACCTGAACCACAGTTTCGATCTGCAGAGTTACGGCGTGGGCAAGAGCCTCGACGTGTTCACCGCGTCGGTGGTGGGCGGACTCGGCTCGATGTTCGGCGCCGTACTCGGTGCGGTGTACCTGCGTGGCACCGAGTGGTTCGTGACCGCCGAAGAGTGGCGCTTCCTGTCGTCGGCGGCCGGAGTGTTGTTGGTTCTCCTCATCGTCCCCGGCGGTCTGGGCGCTCTCGTCATCAAGATTCGCGATCAGTTGGCGATGCTCATCGCCCGGCGGGCCGAACGCAGCAAGGAGTCGAAGTGAGCGAGAAGGCGTCGCTGTGGAAGCGGTTCTGGTATGGATTCCGCCATCCGAGTTCGTGGCTGAGCGACGTGTGCGGCGGTCAACCCGTGTACCCGTTGGTGATTCTCTTCGGGCTCAACGCCGTCGACGAACTCGACCGCGCCGCGTTCGGCATCTTGCTGCCCGAAATTCGCGAGCACTTCGATCTCGATCTCGGAACCACGTTGGGATTGGTGGGCCTGGCCAGTGTGGCGGCCCTCGCGCTGCAGGTACCCATCGCGCAGATCGCCGATCACTCGAAGCGCACCCGGCTCGCGCTCATCGGCGCGTTGGTGTGGGCCATGTTCTCCGGCCTCACCGGCCTGGCCACCGGTCTCATCGTGCTCACCATCGCGCGCAGCGGATCGGCTCTCGGTAAGGCGGTCATCGATCCAACGCACAACTCGTTGATCTCCGACTACTACCCGATCGAAGCGCGCACGAAAGTGTTCTCGGTACACCGGGCGGCCAACGCGGTGGGCGCGTTCGTCGGCCCGCTGAGTGCTGGTCTACTCGCGTACTACTTCGGCTGGCGAACACCGTTCTTCGTGTTCATCGTTCCGACGATCATCTTCGCGGTGCTCGCTCTGCGTCTGGTCGAGCCGGTGCGCGGGCAGTGGGAACGCAAGGCCATGGGCGTGTCCGACGAAGTGGCCGCGACCGAAGAAGTGGCGCCGTCGTTCAGTGAGAGTTGGCGTACGGTGCACAAAGTCCAGTCGCTGAGGCGAATCTGGTACAGCCTGCCGTTCCTCGCCACCGGCCTCATCGGGTTCGTGTCGTTGGCCTCGCTGATGTACGACCAGGAGTTCGGCCTCGACGAACGCGCGCGTGGTGTGGCAGCGGCCATCTCCGAGCCGTTCCAGTTGGTGGGTCTGGTGGTCGGAAGTCGTTACATTGCCAAGCGCTACGCCAACAACGTGGCCGGTCTCACCAAGGTGGGCGCGAACGTTTCGATCGCCGCCGCCGTGTTGGCCGCCGCGTTCGCGTTGGCCCCCAACATCGTGGTGGCGGTGGCCATCAACTGCGTGATCTCGGCGGCGTTGGCCATCTTGGCGCCGGCGGTGTTCTCCGGACTCTCGTTGGCGATTCCGCCAAGGGCCCGCGCCACCGGTTTCTCGGTGGCATCGCTGTGGGTCATTCCGGGTCTGTTCGTGCTGCCGATGATCGGTTGGTTGGCCGATCAGTTCACGATTCGCATCGGAATGCTCGTGATGATCCCGCTCTTCATCATCGGCGGACTCATTCAGCGCACCATCGGCAACGTGATCATGGACGACATCGGCCAGGTATGGCAGTCGGCGGCCGCACGATCGGAAGTGTTGTACGAACGACGCCAGGGGCGAGCCAAGTTGCTCATTCTGCGCGGCGTGCGCTCGGGCTACGACGGCCGGCCGGTGCTGCACAGCATTGACATGGATCTCGAAGAAGGGGAGATCATCGCGCTGCTCGGCACCAACGGTGCGGGCAAGAGCACTCTTCTCAAGACGATTAGTGGTGTGGTCGAGGCCGATCGCGGCGCAGTGATCTTCGACGGCCGCGACATCACCCACGCACCGCCGCACGAGATCGCGCACCTCGGCATCGTGCAGATGCCCGGTGGTGCGGGCGTGTTCGGTTCGCTCACGGTGCGCGAGAACCTCGACCTGTCGGGCTGGACCAACCGGCGCGATTCCGCCGGCGTCGAACGAGCCAAAGTCGAAGTCCTCGAGATCTTCCCGATGCTGGCTGCTCGCCTCGATGAGCCGGCGGTCAACTTGTCGGGCGGTCAACAGCAGATGCTCGCCCTGGCGATGAGCTTCGTGATGCGGCCTAAGGTGTTGCTCATCGACGAACTCTCGCTCGGGTTGGCCCCGGTGGTGGTGGGGCAGATGCTGCCGATCGTGCAGCGCATGTCGAACGACGGTGTCACGGTCGTGCTCGTGGAGCAGAGCGTCAACGTGGCTCTCACCGTGGCCGAGCGGGCCTACTTCCTCGAGCGCGGCGAGATCCGATTCTCCGGACCCACCACCGAATTGTTGCAACGGCCCGACGTTCTGCGGTCGGTCTTCTTGTCGGGAATGGCCGACGATACGTCGACTACTGCGCACGAGTCGTCGTCCGTGGGTGACACTATCGTGCTGCGCACCAACGGAGTCTCAGCCGGCTTCGGTGGCATTCGCGCGGTCGACGGGGTGTCGATCGAGGTTCGCGAACGTGAGATCGTCGGCGTGATCGGTCCGAACGGAGCCGGCAAGACGACGCTCTTCGATCTTATCTCGGGCTACACCCCGCTCATCGACGGCACGATCGAAGTGGGGGGGCGTAATGTCACGAGTGCGTCACCCAACGGTCGAGCCAACGCGGGTCTCGGCCGTTCGTTCCAGGACGCGCGATTGTTCCCCGAACTCACCGTGCGCGAAACGCTCGCGGTGTCGCTCGAACGATGGGTGAGCACACGCAGTGCGTTGGCGGCTGCGCTCTACCTGCCGCCGGTCTTCGAGTCGGAGGACGCGGTTCGCCAGCGTGTCGACGAATTGATCGAGGTGCTGGGCCTCGGGGACTTCCAGCGCAAGGCCACCCGCGAGTTGTCCACCGGCATCCGACGCATCGTTGACCTGGCGTGCTTAGTCGCTCACCGGCCCACCGTGATCCTTCTCGACGAACCCACCTCGGGGCTCGCGCAACGTGAAGTCGAGGCGTTGGCCCCGGTCGTTCGCCGTCTGCGTGACGACATGGGAGCTGCTCTTCTCATTGTCGAACACGACATTCCGTTCATCTCATCGGTCGCCGATCGACTGGTCGCGATGGATCAAGGACGAGTGGTCACCAGTGGCCCACCGTCTGATGTCCTCGTACACCCGTTGGTCGTCGAGTCATACCTCGGCACGTCGAGTGCCGCGATCGCCCGTTCCGGGCAAGGGGGATAACCATGCAACCAGCCAGCAGTGGACCGGCCGAGGGGTCGCGTTCGCTCAAGAAGTGGGGTCCGCTCATCGGCATCGCCGTGGTGGCCGTGATCGTCGTGGCGATCGTGGCGCTGGCCGGCGGTGGTGGTGACGACGGAGAGTCCACCGACACCACCGCGGCCCCGGCCGCCACCGAGGCTCCCGCAGGATCGGAAGCACCCACCGATGGCGGATGGACGTATCCGCTCTCGTACCCGCAGGCTCAGGAACTCGGTGTCGAGGGTGATATCGACTGGGGTGCGCGCTGTGACACATCGGTCGGTCGCATCGCCGTGATCGACTACTTCGCACCGTTCTGCATGGCTCCGTTCACCGGAGACAACGGTGGTGCCACCGACGTCGGCGTCACGGCCGATGAGATCACGATCGTCCACTACATGGCTCCGGATGGTGACCCGGTGATCAACTACATCACCGATGCGATCAAGGTGGACGACACTAATGCGCAGGAAGAGGAAGTCATTCGTGACTTCATCGAGTACTTCCAGACGTATTACGAGTTCTACGGACGCAAGATCAACTACGTCAAGTACGAGAGCACCGGCTTGTCCACTGATGAAGTGACGGCCCGGGCCGATGCGCAGCGCATCGCCGACGAGTTCAAGCCGTTCGCGGTGATCGGCGGACCCGCTTTGACCAACGCGTTCGGTGACGAGTTGGCGGCCCGCGAGATCCTCTGTATCTCGTGTGGTGGTGGTTCGCCCGAGTGGTACGCCGAGCGCGACCCGTACGTGTGGGGCATCGATGGTGCGGCCGAACAGAAGCAGGTGCACGTGGTCGAGTTCATCGGCAAGCAGTTGGCCGGCAAGCCGGCCGTGCACGCCGGTGACGCCTTCAAGGAGACCACGCGCAAGTTCGGTTTGATGTACGTGGAAGGCAGCTCCGAATCGAAGGTGTTGGCCGACCTCATGGTGTCGCGCCTCGCGGAAGTCGGAGCCGAACCCGCCGAAGTGATTCCGTACGTTCTCGACCCGGGTACTTTGCAGCAGACGGCTTCACAAGCCATCGCGAAGTTGAAGGCGTCTGGCGTTACTTCGGTGATCCTCGCCACCGATCCGGTTGCGCCGCGCGACTTCACGCGTGAAGCAACCGCGCAGGAGTACTTCCCCGAGTGGATCGTGGCGGCGGCGACCTTGACCGACACGACCGCGTTCGGTCGTTCGTACGATCAGGCGCAGTGGGCGCACGCCTTCGGCGTGACGAGCCTGGCTGCTCGGCTCGTTCCGGAGACAAGTGGCTACTACGCCCTGTACTCGTGGTTCACCGGCAAGACGCCGGCGGCCGAGGACTCGATCGGTGTGTACATGCCGCCGTTCTTCTTGTTGATGTCGGCGTTGCAGAGCGCGGGGCCCAACCTCACGCATGAATCACTGGCCGAGGCCATCCGGAGCTTAGACTCGGGCAACGCGATCAGCGCACCCCGGCTCACCTGGGGTGACCACGGCATCTGGGACAAGCCTGATTATTCCGGCATCGACGACGCCACGCTGTTCTGGTGGGACGCCGCCGCCACCGGCCCGGACGAGATCCGCAAGGACGGAACGGGCATGACCCGTTACGTGGATGGCGGCAAGCGTTTCTTGCCCGGTGAATGGCCGAGTGAAGACAAACTCTTCGTGGTTGATGGTTCGGTCACGATCTACGACACACCACCGGCTGGCGAAGAGCCACGCGACTTCCCGAGTCCGGCTAGCTGATCTGCCAATCGATCGGGTCCCGGCCCCCTTCTCGCAACGCGGCATTCGCGCGCGAGAAGGGTCGGGACCCGAAGAACCCGTTGTGGGCCGAGAGCGGCGACGGATGAGCCGACTCGATGATCGTGTGGCGGCTCGCGTCGATGAGCGACTTCTTCTTTCGTGACGGCGCGCCCCACAACAAGAACACCACGCGATCGGTCTTGGCGTTCACGGCGCCGATCACCCGATCGGTGAAGCGTTCCCAGCCCTGACCCTGATGTGACGCGGCTTGACCGGCGCGAACCGTGAGCGTGGTGTTGAGCAACAGCACACCTTGTCGTGCCCACTGCTCCAAGTTGCCGTGCTTCGGAATCGTGGAGCCGAGGTCGTCTCGGAGTTCTTGGTAGATGTTGCGCAGCGACGGCGGAATCGCCACACCCTGACGCACCGAGAAACACAGACCATGAGCCTGACCGGCCCCGTGATACGGATCCTGGCCGAGGATCACCACTTTGGTGTCGGCGTACGTCGTGAGATGCAACGCGGCGAACACATCGGCCGCCGGCGGATAGACGGGACCGCGCAACCTTTCGTCGGCCACGAACGACTGGAGTTCCCCCCAGTACGGCTCATTGAACTCGGCCCGCAGAATCGGGTTCCAGTCGGTGGTCGGCACCGGCTCATCTTGGCAGTCGGCCATGTGCGATTCGACATCGTCTCGTAGCCTCGAAGCGTGACGTCGGATCTCGCCACTGAACGCCTCACCGAATGGCACGGCGTACCGCGCGTCCGACTGGCCACTCTGCCCACGCCGCTCGAACGCGGCCCGCTCGTCGGCAACGGTGTTCGGTTGTGGGTGAAACGCGACGACCTCACCGGCTTGGGCATGGGCGGCAACAAGGCCCGCAAACTCGAGTTCTTGTGCGGTGACGCCGTACGCAATGGTGCGCGTGCGCTCGTCACCGTCGGTGCGGGTCAGTCGAATCACTGCCGCATGACAGCGGCCGCCGGATCCCTGCTCGGCCTCGAAACGCATCTCGTCCTCGCCGGCGATCGCCCCGATCGTCTCGAAGGCAACCAGTTGTTGTCCGATCGGTTCGGCGCGCACATGCACTTCACCGGAGCCGGTCCGTCCGAGTGGGGAGTGCTCGAGATCGCGCGCGAATCACTCACCGACGAGTTGGCGGCACAGAGGCTCACGCCGTATTCCATTCCGATCGGAGGCTCCACGCACGTGGGTGCGCTCGGCTACGTGCTCGCGTACGACGAGATCGTCGAGCAGTGCACCAGCAGTGGCTTCACTCCCCGTGCCATCGTGTTCACGTCGTCGAGCGGAGGCACGCACGCGGGTCTGGTGGCGGGGCGCGCGTGGCGTCGCGTGCTCGGCTTGGCGCATCCACCGGTCGTCGCCATCGGAGTGGCCAAGGGTGTCGTGGCCGGATTCCCGAGTGTCGATCAACTCGCCAACGATGCGTTGCGGCAGGCCGGGCTACCCGGACGCGTCGAGACGGCCGATGTGGACGTGGACGCGCGTTGGTTGGGTGCCGACTACGCGATCGCCACGCCCGAATCGACCGGAGCGGCCGACTGGGCCGCGCGCACCGGCGCCTGGGTGCTCGACGCCGTGTACACGGCCAAGGGTATGGCCGGCCTGTTGGGCAATGCCGCCGACGGTCGGTGGGCGAGCGGCGACAATGTGGTGTGGATCCACACCGGAGGTCAACCAGAAGTGTTCGTGCATCATGACTGAGCAACCCAAGCCGCGCACCGTTGCCGTCACGGCCGGGCGACCCGATCAACCCGGCGATCCGCTCAACACGCCCATCACGTTGGCGTCCAACTTCCGCAGTGGTCCGGAGTACTCGCGCACCCACGGAACCGACACCTGGGCGTCGCTCGAAGATGCGGTGGGCCGACTCGAAGGTGGGCGCTGCCTCTCGTACTCGTCGGGTATGGCCGTGGCGTCGGCGATTCTGTTCGCACTACGCCCACAGATCGTGGTGGTGCCATCGGTGAGTTATCTCGGAGTTCGCGCGTTGCTCAGCGACTTGGCCGAACGCGGAACTCTCACCACGGTTCCCGTCGTCATTCAGAACACGCTCGAGGTGGTCGCGGCGATCGAACGGGCCGAACGTGATGCGTCGCTCGGCGCCGACGGAGTGCTGCTCTGGATCGAAACACCCACCAATCCCACTCTCGACGAAGCCGATCTCGCTCGTTTGTGTCGTGAAGCGAGTGCGCGCGGAGTTCGCACCGTGGTCGACTCGACCTTCGCCACGCCCATCGGCGTTCAACCCTTGGCCAACGGGGCCACGGTGGTCATGCACTCGGGCACCAAGTTCATCGGTGGCCACAGCGATCTGCTCATCGGCCTCGCCTGCACCAACGACGACGCCGTGTACGACGCCTTGGCGCGGGCCCGCGTGGTTCAAGGCGCCACGCCCGGCGCCCTCGAAGCGTTCCTCGCGCTGCGCGGACTACGCACCTTGCCACTCCGCTACGCAGCAGCCTCCGAGTCGGCCGGTGTACTCGCCGAACGTCTGGCCTCCCATCGCGCGGTCGAGTCGGTACGACGAGTCGGCCCGATGGTGAGTTTCGTGGTGCGGGGTGGGGCGTCAGCCGCCGACCGAGTGTGTGCGTCCACCCAAGTGATCGTCGAGGCCACCAGTCTGGGTGGTGTCGAGACCACCATGGAGCGACGTCAGAAGTATCCGGGTGATGCGCACGTCGAGCCGGGTCTCGTGCGCATGTCGGTCGGTATCGAAGACGTCGACGATCTGTGGCGCGACCTCGATCAAGCGCTCAACCGTTAGCGTTGACGTCATGACCAGTCAGATCCTCGACGTCGATCTGCTCGCCTTCGAGTCCGGGTCCGAATCGACCCGTCGTGCCGTGGTCGACGGAGTCCGTCGCAGTCTCGAAACCGGATTCGTGTACACGAGCTCCGACCTGTCGGACGATCTGCTCGATTCCGCCTACGGAATGCTGCGCGAGTTCTTCTCGATGGCGCCCGACGTGAAACAGAACTTCGTGGCCCCGGGTGCGCACGGCCAGACCGGCTACACCGGCCTGTTGGTCGAGACCGCGGCCTCCAGCGACAAGCCCGACTGGAAAGAGATGCTCAACTGGGCGTCGCCCATCGCGACCGGTCATCCGCTGCGCCGCAAGTTCCCCGGGTCGTATCCCGACCAATTGCTCCCCGATGCCGTGGTCCCGGGTATCTCCAAAGTTCTGTACGCGTTCCACGACGCGATCGCCGATCTGCAGCGTCGCTTCTTGCGCGTGATCGCCCTCGGAATCGGTTGCGGTGAAACATTCTTCGACGACATGGTTCAAGACGGTCCTACGCTCACCCGCGCGATTCGCTATCCATCCATGAAGGACGCACCAGCCGGCGGTCACGTGTGGGCGGGTGCTCACGGCGACATCAACCTCATCACCGCGTTACCGCGCGCCACCGCTCCCGGTCTTCAGGTGGAAGTCGACGGACAGTGGGTCGATGCGATTCCGCCCGACGACAAGGTGATCATCAACACCGGGATCATGCTCGAGCGTCTCACCAACGGAGTGATTCCGGTTGGTTGGCATCGAGTGGTGGCGTCACCTGGTTTCGAAGGCGAGCGCTACAGCGTGGTGCAGTTCTTGCACCCGCGGCCCTGGACGATCTTGTCGCCCGTGCCGAGTTGTTGCGGGCCCGAGACGCCGCAGCGGTTCTCGGCCGTCAGCGCCGCCGACGCCCTCGACGAGGTTCTGTATCAGATCAACCTCATCGAGGACGCGCGACGCGTCGACGACTGACTCTGGTCAGCCGCCCATGCCGCAGTCGAGTGCGGCATCGAAGAACTTGTCTTCACCCTCGGGGGACGGTTCGCCACCGTCGAGCACCGAGGCTATGTCGTCCTCGCTGAACGACTCCAGGGCGGCGTCGACCATGCAGTTGACCATGGCTTCGTCCAGTTCACCGTCTTCGTTGATCAGGGCGGCGAGCTGTTCGCGGACGTCGCCGCTGCCCGATCCACCGCCACCGCTCTTGTCGTCGTCGCCACCGCAAGCGCTCGCTCCGAGAGCGAGAGCCACGGTCACGAGACCGGCTGTCACGTACTTGTTCATGTTGTTTCCTTGGTGTAACGCTCCGCGGTGCGGAACAGCTGGTGTCGATGTTGCCAAAAACGATCGATTCGAATGTCCGTGTGTCGTTCAGGCTTCATCAAGGTCTGTCAGCCGCCGGTGATGCATTCGAAAATCGCGTTGAGTCCGTTGAGGCCCTCGTCGCTGATTCCGATCGTGTCGACGTCGGCATCACCCGAGTCGAGAGCGGCGAGATTGTCGACCATGATCTGCAGGTCGGCCTCGGGAATCGCGGTAACGGCCTCGCGGATGCAGTCCTCGTCGATGTCGACGCCTTCTTCGGCGGCCGAATCGATCACCGACTGAGCGACCTTGTCGGCGTTCGAGCCGTCACTGCTGGCAGCATTCCCGCCGTTGCCTCCGCCGTCATTCGACGAGCTGTCTCCGCCACAGGCCGGGGCCGCGAACAGAAGAATCGAACAGGCCAGACCAATGAGTCGCGAGTTTCTCATCGGCTCGTCCCTTCATTCGTCACGACGAGCCGTGTACTCGATCGCCGCCACCACCGTAATCGCTAACCTGCGCGAGGTGGCGAATACCGACGTGGCACTCGCGATCGACATCGGCGGAACCAAGATGGCCGTCGGACTCGTCGATCGCCGGGGAAACCTCGTCCACCGCGACATGGTGCGCACCGATCTCGACAAGCGCGCCAACGACTTGTTTGAGTCGCTCGCCTCGCTCGTTCGTCGTCAAGTGCAGCGCGCCGTCGACACCCACAACGGTCGCATCGTCGTCGTCGGTATCGGCTCGGCTGGCCCCATCGATACCGATTGCGAGACGGTGTCGCCGTTGAACATCCCAGCGTGGCGTCGGTTTCCTTTGCGCGAAGCGGTGGGCGACACGTTGCGAGACGCAGGAATGGAAGTTCCCGTGTTCGGTGATCTCGACGCCAAGGCCTTCGCCCTCGCCGAGGGGTGGCTCGGCGCAGCCCAAGGTGAAACCAATTTCATCGGAATGGTCGTGAGCACCGGTGTGGGTGGAGGCATCGTGCTCGACGGCAAGTTGCTCGACGGAGCGTCGGGCAACGCCGGGCACGTGGGCCACGTGATCGTGAATCCCGAAGGACATCGCTGCGGTTGCGGCGCGCGCGGGTGCTTGGAAGCCGAAGCGTCGGGCATCGCGATCGAGGCGATCACCGGTCGCCCACCCACGCAGCCCACCTACGACATCATGCAGCGCACGGGTCGTATGGTCGGCTTGGCCGTGGCGAGCGTGTGCAACTTCTTCGATCTGAAGTTGGCCGTGATCGGCGGTGGTGTCGCGCTCGGCTTCGGCCCCACGTTCTTCGCCAGTGCTCAACAGGTCCTCGACGAACAGTGTCGTCTCGATTTCTCGAAAGGTGCGCGCGTGGTGCCGGCCCGCCTCGGTGATCGCGGCCCACTCGTGGGTGCAGCCGCCCTTGGTTGGCGCGGACTCAACCGCGACGTGAATCAGCCACCGAACGCGCGATAGACCACTTCGGCCGGGCCCCGTCCGATGCGGTGGTGCCACCACGATCCGAGGGCGATGGCCACGACCCAGAAGGCGAGTGCGAACAACAGCGCTGCCGTCACACTCGACAGCGACACCCATCCGGTCCAGTCCACGAGCACGTGGTACACGAGGACGTGCAGCAGATACAGCGACAGCGTGAGTTGGCCGGCGCGCTGGAACGGCACCACGACGCGTGAGGTGCTGAAGTGTTCGGCCAGGCTCACGATCGCGATGGTGGCCAGCACGGCGATGGTCAAGGTGCTGGCGGTGAAGGGGATGCTGCGCTCGAACGTCTGCATCGACGTGAGCGACCACACCACCGTGTTGTCGCGAGCGCTGCCGGCATCGAGAATCGTGGCCGCGACGTAGATGCCCATCACGACGCCCAGGCACAGTGCGGCGACCCGACCACGCCACTGTGCGAACGTGTTCAGATGTCGGCCCATGACGATGCCGGCGCACAGAAAGGCGAGCCACGGGAACACCGGGTGGGTGTAGTCGAGGAACGTGCGCACCACGAGATCCTGCAGTGACTCGATGGGCGTGGAGTTGATCCAGTCGTCGTAGTGACCGTTCTCGTAGCGCCAGTTCACGATCGTGCGCACCGTGGTGGCGATGACGGCCGAAGCGGCACCAACCACCGCCAGCCAACGGGTGGACAGTGTGAAGAGCACGGTGGCCAGCAAGAAGTAGGCGCCGTAGAAGAACAGGATCGTGCCGGGCCAGTGGAAGTCGAGGAAGTAACCGACGAGCACGAGCAACAGCCCGCGGCGGGCCAAGCGCAAGCGAGCGGCGTGGCGATCGGCCGCGTCACCGAGACGCGCGCGATTGGTGAGCAACGTGATCGAGATACCGGCCACCACCACGAACGTGGCGGCGAAGCGCGTGGACAGAACACCGGTGTACGGATCGAGGAGTCGCTCGAGGAACGACGGATCGAACTCGATCTCGTACATCGCGCCCACGTAGTTCATGACCACCATGCCGATGAGCGCGATGGCCCGCGTCACGTCGAGGCCGATGAGGCGCGGCGATCCCGCGCTGGTGGTACCGGCCGCCGGCCGGTCGAATTGCGTCATCGCCAGTCGACGTGGTCGGGCTGAGTCGTGATGAGCGGACGCTGCACGTCGACGAATTCGCCCACCTGCGGTGTGGGCTGACGGTGCGGTGCGAGCACGAGCGTGGTGTGCATGTGCGGAGCCTCCACCAGCATCAGTCGTCGACGGCCGAAGTGGAACGGACTGCGCCCGTCGGGCAGGGGAGCGACGCCGTGGGTCGATCCGCAACCGATCATGAGCAACGTGCCAGCAGTCGAGACCGTGGACGCGTGATAGCCGACCACCGCACCGGCGTCGACGGGCCGCGCATCGAGCACATCGGCGCGCAGATGGAACATCGACTTGTCGCCGTGCCACAACGACGTGCCGAGTCGGAGGCGCCACGCGCGGGCGGTGTCGGTGGCACGGAGCGCGTCGTAATCATCGATCGACACATGACTCACCCAGGCGGTGTGCCGGACATCGACGTGGCGCAGAAGGTTCGCGATCTCGTCGGCGTGGTCGGCGCTCTGACCCGCGAGAGGCGGATGGATCGACACGCCCTCCACGGTGTGGCCGGCCCGCTCGCACTCGTCGATCAAGGCGGCCGCATCGGCCACGGGTGTGCCGTAGCGGTTCATCGACGACCGGATCTTCACCAGCACCCGGCGCGGTGTACGACCGAGGGCGGCCAGATGGGCCACCGACCCGACGGTGAGGATCGCGTCGGCGCGGGCCACCGAGATCACGTCGAGAGCGGGGGTGAGGACCACCGGGGTGACCCCCTGGGGGACGTCGGCCAGCTCGTGCACGGTGCCCACGGCCGTGGTGTCGGAGAGGCGACTGGCGCGGTCGGCCAGCCAGCGTCGGCCCAGGCCATAGCCATTGCCCTTCACGACCGGTACCAGGCCCGAGACGCGGCCAGCCACGCCATCCACGTGGCGATTCCAGGCGATGCGGTCGACCTCGAGCGACAGGGTCACACTGCGACGCTACCGACCCTCTAAATCCGACTTGGTGAGTCGGGATTTCCGGCTTAGCCTGACCGTCATGACGGAGTCACCAGTGAAGCGATTGTTCTCCTTCCCCAATCCGGTCAACGAGACCTCGGCCCGTCTGGTGGCCACCGGGGTGGTTCTGCAGTCGATCCTGTTCCTCGTGATCCGCGAGTGGTGGGTGCTCGTGCCGCTGGCCTACGGCTTCGTGGCCCGCGTGCTCACGGGTCCTACGCTCAGCCCGCTCGGAACCCTGGTCACCACAGTCATCACACCGCGTCTGTCGATCGAGCACTCGTTCGTGCCCGGCCCGCCCAAGCGTTTCGCGCAGGGAATCGGCGTGGCCTTTTCGGTGACCGCGCTCATCGCGTCGCTCGCCGGTGCCAACACTCTCGCCGTCGTCGTGATCGCAGGCTTGCTCGGTGCGGCCAGTTTGGAAGCCTTCGCGGGCTATTGCCTCGGTTGCAAGATCTTCAATCTGCTCATCCGCGCTGGCTTGATTCCGGAGAGCATCTGCGAAGAGTGCGCCGACATCACCAGTCGACTCAGTCGAACTGCGGTCTGATCGCGCCCCAGCGTCCGTTCGCTCGCGACCGCACGACTCCGCGCCACACACCAGTGCAGTAGCTCGCATCGTCGAGCGCTTTCAACACGACGTAACGCGGTAGGTCGACGTTCGGCTTGCTGGTGATCCAGTGCACGGTGCTCGGAACCGTGAGCGCCAACAACAGCGCGCGGCGTGCGCGCGGGAAGAACAGGGCCAGCACGATGGCGATGGGCAACCAGGCGCGCGTGATGGCTGATGCGACCAGTCGACCGGCGTGCAGGTTGCCGCGACCGGCCAATCGCAACGCGATACCGCGACGATCGGGGGCGTCACCCAACTTGCGCAAGAGCAATGCCCACGACGTGGTGGCCACCAACGCACCGGCATCGGGACGACCCCACCCGACGAGGGCCCAGGCGCCCGCGCTCCAGCGGTTGATCTTGAGAGGCGTGACGGCACCGCGGTGTCGAGCGGCCAGTGAGGCAGCGGCCGAGCCGTAACCGACCCGCTGTCGGACCCACGCCTCGAACGAACCACGCGGACGATGAGTCACTTCGGCGAGGGGCTCGTAGCGAACGATGTGTCCGGCCTCGACGGCTCGCCACACGAAATCGACGTCCTCTCCGTAACGGAACGACTCGTCGAAGCCACCCAGTTGTTCGAACGTCGTACGACGAACGGCCAGCGCGGCGGCCGGAACGAACGACACTCGGGTGTTGGGTCGCACGCGAGCCGCTTCGGGGCCGAGATCGAGTGGCGACTCGGCCGTCTCGTAACGCTCGAGCAACGACGGTCCGTCGACACTGCGCACTCGAGGCGCGACCGCAACGACGTGATCGTCGGTGAAGTGTCCGAACAGACAGATGGCGTCGTCGTTCCAGTGTGTGTCGGCATCGAGGAACAAGATGAACTCGGTGTCGACGAGGGCGGCACCGGTGTTGCGCGCGGCCGCCGGCCCACCGGAGTGTTCGCGCCGCAACACCAAGGCCCCGTCGAGCGGAGCCAGTTCGAGCCGAGAACCATCGTCGACCACGATCACCTTGGCCGTACTCTGAACCGACGACACGAGTACCTGCAGATCGACGTGGCGCTCGTTGTGCGCCGGAATCACGACGGTGACCCGCGACAAATCGGGCGACGCTTCCGGAATCGGATGAATGGCCCCGGCGTCGACGAAGCGATCGACGAGTCGCTCCGACCCGCTCGGTGCGTCACCGGTGGCTTCGAGCGCGTCGGCCAACTTCGATCCGGCTGGTCCGAGTCGGAACAGACGCAGGGGAGAGCCGGCGACGACGGTGTCGTTGTTGGTGCCATCGGCGTTGCGACTGCGGGTACGCCACCACGACGAGTCGGGCCGATAGCGAGTCATGACGGCTCCGGCCAGATGCGTCGACAGGTGGCGGCCAGATCGTCGAGCCAACGCTGGAAGATGCGTTCCCCGTCGGCGGGGTTGGCGTGGCGCGGATCGCCCAACACGCCGTTGTCCGACACCGCGCGAACGCCGTCGCGACGCAACTGCTCGGCCAACGCCGACACCGCACGAACGTTGCCGCGTTCGGCGGCGTCCATGTTCACGAGTTCGGATGCGAGGTAGAGCATCACCGATGTTTCGGTGAAGCCGGCGTGGGCGTCGTCGGTGGTGTCGGCCGTGGGTGACCAGAAGAGCACCGCGCGACCCTCGTCGTGCAAGGTTCGTGAAGCGGCGGCCAGCGCATCGGCGTTGCCTCCGTGTCCGTTCACGAACACGACCCCACGAGCCCAATCGGCCGAACGCGCGATCTCGACCAGGAGAGCCGCCGTCGTGGGTGTGCCGATCGAGAGAGTGCCCGGAAACCCGTTGTGTTCGCCGCTGGCCGCCACACCGATCGATGGTGCGATCACGCTGTCGATGTTCAGGAGCGATTGCAACTCGTTGCACAACGCTTCGGCGATGCGGGTGTCGGTGTCGAGGGGAAGATGCGGGCCGTGTTGTTCGAACGATCCGACCGGCACCAGAACGACGGGTGCCGACAGATCGGCGACCTCGGTCCAGGTCATCCGAGATAACCCCACTCGCGCAACGTGCTGACGATGCGAGCCGCCGCCGCGGGCGGATCGAGCACGACGGTTTCCGAGCGCGCGGTGACGGAACCGGCGTCGGTGAGCGAACGAACACGGTCGAGCGCAGAGGCACCGGCCGGTGCGGCCAGGGCCCGCGCGCGCGGACGGAACGGCTTCTCGTCGACGGTGTCGACCACCGACGACGGGCCGGTGACCACATCGATGGTGGCGGTGTCGGCGGCCAGAACTCCGCGCAACGACGCGCGGCGCAAACGCGCGGTGGAACCCTCCACCGACAACACGGCCGGGCCCGACACGCGCACGATCTCGCGGCGAGCACCGTCGAGACGACGCACCACCGTCATCGCGTCGTGAGCGATCGTCACGTCGATGAGGCCGAGGGCTTGGCCGATGCCGAGACGTGCGGCCAAGAATCCGGGCATCGAACCGGTGCCACGATCGAGTGAGTAGTCGCCGCACCACACGAGTCGGGCTTCGGTGACAACCGATGCGATGGCCGAGGCCACGGCGCTGCTCGACGCGCGCGGATCGAGGTCGATGCGAACGGCGCGCGTGACACCGCAGGCGACGGCGTCGCGCAAGGCTCGCTCGGCACCAACGGGACCGGCGCACACCGCCACCACGTCTTCGCCGGGTTGCGCACTCTGCAACGCGAACTCGAGGGCCGACTGGTCGGCGGCCGAGATGCCAGCGAAGCGATCGTCATCATCGGCGCGTGGCGTGACCCACTTGAGACAGGCGACGACGGTCATGGCATCACGTGCGATGGAAGACGATGCCGAAACCGCCTTCGGGGTACGACCACGAGATGGCGCCTTCTTTGTTGCACACCATGTAACAGGTGCCGCACTCGAAGCAGTTCTCGTAGTTGAACAGGATGCCGCCGTCGCTGGTGGGGACGAACAGGTTGGCCGGGCAGGCGACGACGCACTCGCGCGTGGAGCAACCACGGCAGGTGTCGCCGTCGACCACGATGTGAGCGCGTTCGTGAATGCGGAACTCGGCGGTTCCGATGCGCTCCTCGAACGAGATCTCGGGCCAACTGGTGTCGCGGGCGATCGATGTCATCAGCCGAATCCTCGCAGACCAGTCCAGCCGTCGCGGATCAGTTGGGAGAGTTTGATACCGGCTCGCTTTCGCTCTTCGCGCACGATGCGCCGTAGGCCGGGCTTGGGCTGCGGGTTGTCGACCCGGAACACGCGCTCGACGACGGATGTCACGAACGCCGGATACTTCTGCTGCACGCGATCCGACAGAACCAAACCGGGAACCTTGCGCAACTTCTTGTGATCGCGCAACACGAAGGTGGCGTTCAGCTTGTCGGTGTACGCGGTGAGGCTCTTGGCCGATACGTCGTTGCGAGCCACCGCGGCGGCCGCCACCTCGCCGGCGTACATGCCACTGGCCATCGCGAAGTTCACGCCTTCGAGCCAGATGCCCGCGGCCAGACACAACGCGGCGGCGTCGCCGGCCACCACCATGCCGTCGGTGACCATGGTGGGCATCATCGAGTAGCCGGCTTCCGGGATCACGTGCGCCGAGTATTCCTTCACTTCGGCGCCCTCGATGAGCGGGGCGATGGCCGGATGGGCCTTGAGCGTGGCGATGATCTCTTCGGGGCGCTTCTTCTGCGCGGCCAACTTGGGCAATTTGAGCACCGCACCGAGAGCGATCGTGTCGAGGTTGGTGTACACGAAGCCACCACCGTTCACTCCGGACGTGCCACCGAGGATCTCGATGTCGACGCCTTGATCGTCACGCACGCCAAAACGTTCGTCGATCACGTGCTTGGGGAGGGCGAGTGTTTCCTTCACGCCGAGAGTGAAGTTGGCCGGATCGGTGGCGGTGTAGAGGCCGGCTTCTTTGGCAAGAAACGAATTGACGCCGTCGCACGCGATGACCACCGACGCGCTGAGATCGCCGTCGGGGCGATCGGTACGCACGCCGTTGATGCGACCCGATGCGTCGCGCAACAGACCGGTGACGGTGGTGGAGGTGACCAGTTGCGCGCCGGCGGCCACGGCCTGTCGCGACAACCATTCGTCGAAGTCGGGTCGGTAGGCGGTGGCGCCGTTGTAAGGAGGTTCGCCCCAGGCGTTGCTGCGGTAGTCGACGGTGAGTGCACCGGTTTCCGACAACACCATCGTGGAACGACGCACGACCCAGCGCTGGATCGGTGCGGTCTCCCACCAGCGCGGAACCAGTTCGTCGAGGATGCGCGGGTACACAACGCCGCCGTACATGTTCTTCGAACCGGGGAACGGACCGCGTTCGATGAGAATCACGCGACGACCGGCGCGAGCGGCGGCGATGGCGGCGCACGATCCAGCCGGACCGGCACCGACCACGATCACATCGGCATCGCTCACGACGCGGCGTCCTTGCTCAGGAGTGCGGCTAGTTCGTCGAGCACGGCATTGGCATCGGACACGATGGCCAAGTCGGACATCTGCATCATGGGGCAGTGCGCATCGGTGTTGACACTGATGATGTGATCGGGTTGACCGAGACCACTGGTGTGTTGCACCGCGCCGCTGATCCCGAACGCGAGATAGAGCGTGGGGTCGACCACGATGCCGGTGGTTCCGATCTGGCGCTGATGCGGAGCCCAGCCGCGATCGGTGATCACGCGCGTGACTCCCATCGACGCGTCGATCGTGCGCGCGAACTCGGCCAACTGTGAGAAGCGTTCGGCATCGGCGAGTCCGGCTCCGCCGCCGACGATGCGCGGTGCCTCGGCGAGATCCATGGTGGAAACGTCGGGCGGCAACACCTCGCGCGACATCACGGCCGGTGACGATGATGGCGCGGTCACGTCGACCGTGTTCACCGCGGGTGCCGTCGACGACGAATCGACGCCGCGCACACCGGGTTGCAAGGTGGCCACGAATCGACCGGTCGGTCGGTGTTCGGCGATGGCCAGTCCGCCGCGACGCGCGACGCGCACGCGTATGGGCGTGACTTCGGTGGCGCCGCTCAACAACTCGACGCCCAAGGCGAGAGCGAGATGAGGTGCGAGATCACGGCCGTCGGGGGAGGCCGGGACCACGACGGAATCGGTGCTGCCGAGTCGGGTGAGAACCTCGGCCGCCACGCGGCCCCAGATTTGCGGATCGGACACGTTCACCTCGACCACGGTGACGTCGCGCGCGGCGCCGAGATCGCTGGTTGCACTGGCCGCACCCGAGCCGATGAGGATCGCGCGACCGCCCGCTTCGGCGATGGCTTCCGGCCCACCCGCCGGGACGACTCCGGCTCGCACGGGGACGACGGCGACGAGTGCGGACACGTCGACAGGCTAGGCGTGGTGGGGGTGGACAGGCGATGTGAAACCGGTCAGACCGCCGTGCGGTCGACGGCCTCCTGCGTGCGCCGTTTGCGCACCCACCGCACGAGCTCGATCAACACCGTGATCGACAGCGCCGCCGAGAACGCCAGGATGAACGCGAGGGTGTGATCGTCCTCGAACCGTTCACCGAACGCATAGCCCAGAACCGCGGCGTAGGTGGCCCAGATCGCCACCGCGATACCGATCCAGGAGGAGAACCAGCGGCGTGACTGGCTGGTGAGTCCGCACGACAACGTGAGCACGGTGCGACCGCCCGGAATGAAGCGGGCCGTGATGAGAAGCAGCCCACCGCGTTCTTCGATCTGCTCGTGCGCCCACTCCAGTCGTTCGGCCGTCTTCGGCTTGCGAGCAGCGCGACGCTTCACCTTGTCGCTGAAACTATGGCCGATCACGTACGAGAGGTTGTCGCCCAGGAACGCACCCACCGCACCGGCGACGATCACGAGGATCACGGGATACGGGCCGTCGCCAGCGGCACTGGCCGCCACACCTCCGATGATCACGCAGGTTTCGCTCGGCACCACCGGGACCACCGAGTCGAGAAGAGCGATCACGAGAATGACCGCGAGGAACCACCAGTGGACGGAGATGTCTTTCAACCACTCGGTGAGATCACCGATGATTCCGCCGGCCGCGAGCATGAGGAGAGGCTAGTTGGTGAGCCGAAGCCGAACGGTTCGTTAGATGGACGATCCGGCGCGTTCGCCATCGACCACGGCGGCATGCGCACGACGCGGAGCCACACAGTCGCCCACTCGCTCGACGCTCACACCCGAACTCTTCAAGTCGTTGTACAACCACTCGACCGGACTCGGCGGAACCGCGAGCACGACCCAATCGGGCCGACGTGTCTGATTCGCGCCGGTGGGGTGATGCAGCAGGGTGAGTTCGCCGTCGGCGAATCCCATCGGAACCAAGTCGGTGCTCTGCACGATTCCCTTGGCTGACGCTCGGATCCACCAGTTCTCCATGTCGAGTGTGATGCCGAGGTCTTGGCCGACCACCATGCCGGGTGTGGCGATCTCGACCGCGCAACCGCGATCGGCGAGCAACTCGGCCACCGAGGTGGCGTGGTGGAAGCCGATCTCGTCGACCACGACGACCGAATCACCCGATTGCGGACCACCGAGCGGTGCCGATCCGTCGAGGATCGCGCGAACGTCGACGACGCGGCGCGCACTTTCGTCGGCATCGGGGTCGGCGACCCACCACGGGCGTTGCGGTTCGGCGCCGGTGGCCACGATCACGTGATCGGGTCGCTTCTCGTCCACGAGGCCGGGCCACACACCGGTGCCGAAGTTGATGGCCACGCCGAGGCGACGGCACTCGTTGAGCTGGTTGCGAATCACGTCGCCGAATTCGGCGCGGTTCGGAACGCTGGCCGCCCAACGCACTTGTCCGCCGGCCACGTTTTCCTTCTCGTACACCGTGACACGGTGTCCGCGGCGGGCGGCTGCGATGGCGGCCTGCAAACCAGCCGGTCCGGCGCCGACAACCATCACGTCTTTCGGCTTGGCGGTGAGAGCCACGTGATCGGTCACGGCCCATTCGTGTTCGCGACCGGTTCGCGGATTCTCGATGCAACCGAGCCAGCGGTTGAGGCCCATGCGGCCCACACACTCTTGATTGCACGACAAGCACAGACGGATCTCGTCGGTGGCGCCGGCCCGCGCCTTGGCGGCGAAGTCGGGATCGGCGATCTGTCCGCGCACCACACCGACCAGATCGCAGTGGCCTTCGGCGAGAGCGCGTTCGGCCTGCAGCGGATCTTTGAATCGTCCGACGCCCACCACCGGAAGATCGACGGCCTTGCGAATGGCGCTCGGGATGAACATCGCGTAGCCCGGCGGGATGTGCATACTCGCTTCGATCATGAACAAACTGGCGGTGGCCACGCCGATCGACGTGTTGATGTAGTCGACGTGACCGCTGGCCTCGACGAGACGCGACACTTCGACGGCTTCGTCGATGGTGGTGCCGTTCTCGATGAGTTCGTCTCCGCACAACCGAACGCCGAGTGCGAGGCGATTGCCGATCACACCGCGAACGGCGGCGACGATCTCGAGCAGCAGACGCGCGCGATTGGTCAGTGATCCGCCGTACTCGTCGGTGCGCTTGTTGGTGGCGGGGGAGAGGAAGCCGCGCACGATCGACGAATGCGAGCACTGCAGTTCGATGCCGTCGAAACCACCTTCGGCGCAGTGCTCGGCCACCGTGGCGTAGCCGGCGACGATCTCGTCGATCTCGGCGTGCGTGACGGCCTTGGGCACTTCGCGAAAGAGCGGGTCGGCCACTGGCGACGGTGCCCACACCGGCAGACGGCTGAACATGGACGACGCCTGGCCGCCGTTGTGATTGATCTGCGCGAAGATCGGAACGCGGTGACGGTGCACGGCGTCGGTGATGCGCTTGTAGCCGGGGATCACGTCACGGTGGAATCCGTGGATGAGCTTCTCGTACGGCCAGTCGGTGGGATGCGTGGAGTGCTCTTCGGTGATGATGAGCCCCGCGCCGCCGGCGGCCCGAGCCGCGTAGTAGGCGGCGTGCTGCTCGGTGGGCAGGCCGTTGCGCGCGTAGTTGGTGAGATGGGCCGAAAAGACGATGCGGTTGCGCGTGGCGACCGGCCCCAACTGCAGGGGCGTCCACAGGTATTTGTAAGCCATTACCCCGAACGCTACGGGACGCCTAGGGTGGCTGACCATGCGAGACCTCGAGGGGAAAGTTGCGGTGGTCACCGGAGCGGCCAGCGGTATCGGCCGGGCGCTCACCGATCGGTTCGTGGCGGCCGGGATGAAGGTGGTTCTGGGCGACGTGGACGAAGTGCGGCTACGGGCCACCGAGGCCGAACTCCGCGAGGGCGGCGCCGATGTGTTGCCGGTGGTGGTCGACGTGTCGCTGCCCGAGAGCATGGAAGAACTCGCGCGCAAGACCCTCGAGAAGTACGGCGCGGCGCACGTGATGTGCAACAACGCCGGGGTGGCCGGTGTGGGCGATCAGTGGACCGGGCCCATGAGCGTGTGGGAGTGGGTCTTCAACATCAACGTGTACGGCGTGGTGAACGGCATTCGTGCGTTCCTGCCGATCATGCTCGACCAGAACGAGGGTCACATCGTGAACACCGCGTCGATGGCCGGTCTGGTGGCGATGCCCGGCTTCGGCCCGTACAACGCCTCGAAGCACGCGGTGGTCGCGATCAGCGAGGGCCTGTTCCTCGAACTGAAGGCCAAGGGCGTCGACGTGAGTTGCAGTTGTCTGTGCCCGGGCTTCGTGAAGACGAATCTGATGACCAACATCCAGTGGACCGATCGACTCGGCGACAAGCCCAAAGACATCGTCGATCCGATCAGCGCGATGATGAATCAGGCGCTGCACGTTGGCGTGGAGACGGGCATTCCGGCCACCGACGTGGCCGAGCAGGTGCACGACGCGATCGTGAACGACCGCTTCTGGATTCTCACGCACCCCGACTTTCGCTCGGTGCCGGTCGAGCGCATGCAGCGCGCGGCCGGGCAGGAGAATCCGTCGATCGGTTAGCGCGACGAGAATTCGGTGCCGCGCAGCAAACGCTTCAGGTTGTCCCAATGGCGGGAGATCACGAACGCTGCCAAACAGGCGGTGGTGATCACTTCGCCGGCGGGTCGGCCGATGACGGCCACGCCGATGGGCAGACCGATGCAGATCGCGAGTGATGCGAGCGACGCTTTCCTCGTGAGTTTCACGACCACGATCCAGAGCGCGAGCAACACGAGGTTGGGGAGCGGGTAGAGCGCAAGGGCGGCTCCGCCGGTGGTGGCGACGCCGCGTCCACCCTTGAACTTGCGCGTGACGGGGAAGACGTGACCGACCACGGCCGAGCAGGCGAGCATGAGCGCGCCCGCGTATTCGAACGCGAGGAAGCCGACGCCGACGGAGATGGCGCCTTTCAAGCCGTCGAGGACGAAGACGAAGATGCCGAGTTTGCGGCCGAGCAGGCGGCTGACGTTGGAGGCGCCCGGGTTGCCCGAGCCTTCGGCCTCGATGTCGATGCCGCGTGAGCGCGCGACGAGGACCGCGCTTGGGAAGGTCCCGAGGAGGTACGCGACGGGCATGAGGATCAACGCGAGAACCACAACCCCATCTTGTCGGACCCCGCGCCCGCCTGAGGGGATTGGTGGTTCTGGCTGGTCAGACGGCGCGGGCGGCGCGGCGGCCTTCGAGGACCGCTTCGTACAACGTGCGCGGGGCCACGCAATCACCCGCACTCAGCACACGCTCCACCGGCAACGGTTCGGTGGGTAGACGGAAGCCCGCATCCACCACCGCGGCCACGACGATCGTGCGCAACTCACCCGAGAACCGATCCTGAAGTCGAACGCTCGCACCGTCGGCATGCGGCTCAACCGCGCGCACGACGCTGCGCTTCTCGACCGTGACACCGCGCTGTGCGAGACGAACGTTGGCCGGCGCGAGATCGCCGGTGCGCGACAGTTCGTTGCCGGCGATGTTGTCGGGGGTGATCAACACCGCCCGGTCACCGAGTTGTTCGGCCAACGCCACCGCAATCGGTCCACCGATCGGATCGATGATCGCCACTCGGCCCGAATTCGGCAGTGCGGACACACCTCGACGAACGTCGGCGATGTCGTGCACCGCCACACCGTCAACAACCGTGTAGTCGACGTCGCCTCGACGCGAACCAGTGGCCTGGATCACGGCATCGTGTTGTGGAACGAGGCGTGACCATTCGTCCGAGGCGACACCGGCACGAATTTGCACACCCGCGCGCTCGCATTCGCGCACGAGCCACTCGACCAACGGCCCGCCCGGGCCCGCCACTGCCGCAACTCCGCCCACGACGCCCGACTCGACCACCGTGACCGCGTGCCCACGCGTAGCTGCCACGCGCGCGGCTTCGAGTCCGGCCGGACCAGCACCCACCACGAGCACTCGCCGACTCGTCGATGCCGCCACATCCCACTGCGGATCGCGCGTCTCGTGGCCCGATGACGGATCGCCCACGCACGACACGATCGGATTGCGCGCATCACGAACCTGACACGTCTGATTGCAGCGGATGCACGGCCGTACGCGATCGACGTCGCCACGACGCACCTTGGCCATCAAGTCGGCATCGGCGATCTGAGCGCGCGTCATCTCCACGCCGTCACACACACCGTCACCAATGGCCCACTCGGCCTGCCCTGCGTCGACCACCGAACCCTGCAAGAACACCGCCGTGGAGGCGGGAACTACAGCGCGCACCGCACGACACACGTCGATGTTGAAGCCGGTGGACTCGTGGAAGTCGGGTCGCGTCTTCTCGGACGAGAAGATCGCACCGCGCACCACCACCACGTAATCGACACCGAGCGAACACAGATCGGCGGCGATACCGGGCGCCATCTCCGGCGTGATGCCGGCCCACGGTGCGAGTTCGTCACACGACAAACGCAGACCCACCAACGCCGAGCCAACCGAAGCACGCACCACGCGAATCACGTCGCGTGCGAACTCGAGGCGATCGGCGCCCCAACGATCTCCGCGATGGTTGGTGAGACCCGACATGAACTGACGCACCAACGAATGCTGGCCTGCGTTGATCTCCACGCCGTCGAGGCCTGAGGCAACAGCCGAACGCGCCGCACGGCCGAAACCGTCGACCACCGCTGCGACGTCGGCTTCTTCCATCCACTTCGGAACCTCACGCGTGTTCACCTCGGGCACGCGTGACGGCGCCCACAGCGGCAACTGCGAGTACGCCGACGATCCCTGTCCGCCGGCGTGGTCGAGCGATGCGATCACGAGCGAACCGTGCGGCTGGCAGGCAGACACGATGCGTTTCCAACCGTCGGCACAACGATCGGCCAGGGGAGCGCGCTCGTAGGGCCAATCGCTCGCGTGAACGCTCGCACCCTCGACGACCACGATTCCGCACCCACCGCGCGCGCGGCGTTCGTAATACGCCACGTGACGATCGGTGAACGAACGGTCGTCGTCACCCAAGTTGGTCACGTGCGGGCCGAACATCATGCGACTGGGCGCGGTACACGCGCCGATGGACAACGACTCGGCCAGGCGCATCAGGGAACGGCGATCGGTTTGCGCGACAGGCGCACCGGCTGCGAGTGATCCTGGCTCGGCTTGGGCGCCGAACCGAGGGTCACGTCGGCCAACGCATGCTCGCCCTCGCCGCCCACGCATTCGGGGTCGGGCCCGTCGAGCGGCAGACCGGTGAAGAATTTGGCCGCCATGCAACCGCCCTGGCAGGCGTCGTACGCGCCACACGATGCGCACGCTCCGGCCGACTGCGGCTCGCGCAGCGAACGGAACAGATCGCTCTGCTTCCACACTCGCGCGAAACCGCCTTCGTCACGCACGTTGCCGGCGCGGAACTCGTCGTGGATCACGAACGGGCAGGCGTACACGTCGCCGATGGGGTCGATGAGACACACCACACGACCGGCGCCGCACATGTTCAGGCCCGGCAGTGGATCGCCGAGTGCGTTGAGATGGAAGAACGAATCGCCCGTGAGCACGTTGTCGCCGTGCTTGAGCAACCAGTCGTAGATCTCGCGTTGCTGACCCAACGTCGGGTGCAACTCGTGCCACGTGTCGGCACCGCGCCCAGCCGGACGCAAGCGCGTGATGCGCAATTGCGCGCCGTATGAATCGGCCAGTGCCTTGAACTGATCGAGTTGCGGAACGTTGTGGCGCGTGACGACCACCGAAATCTTGAACGGCCCGAAACCGGCCGCGGCCAAGTTGTCCATGGCCGTGCGCGCGAGGCGATACGAACCGGCGCCGCGCACGGCGTCGTTGGTGGCTTCGTCGACACCATCGAGACTGATCTGGATGTCGAGATAATCCATGGAAGCGAGGCGTCGCGCCTTGTCGGTGTCGATGAACGCACCGTTGGTGGAGAACTTGACTCCGATGCCGCTGTTCACCGAATACTCGACCAACTCGAAGAAGTCGCGTCGAACCATCGGCTCGCCGCCACCGATGTTGATGTAGAACACCTGGAGTTCGCGCAACTCGTCGAGTACGCGCTTGGCCTCGGCGGTGGAGAGTTCGCGCGGATCGCGCTGACCACTCGACGACAAACAGTGCACGCACTGCAAGTTGCACGCGTAGGTGAGTTCCCACGTGAGACAGATGGGCGCGTCGAGGCCGCCCTTCAACTGTTCAACGAGCGCGCTCACGAACGATCTCCGACGATTCGAGTGATGACAACGCGGTGACGAACGACGGCCAACGCTCGGGTGCCACACCGCAGGCATCGAGGGTGGACTGCACGCAGTCGTGCGCGGCCAAGTTGTTGACCACCGACACCACGTCGGGGTGCTTCAAGAAGATGAGCCGACGATTGCCGTAGTGGTATGCGAGGGCTCCGAACGGCTCGGGACGCACGGCGACCTGAGGATGCAGTTCGAGGGCGGAGTCGAGGGCGACGGCCATGGGTGCCGATCAGCCGTTCAGTCGATCAGTCGTTCGGTCGTGCCGACGATCAGTAGACGCCGCACATCCCGTCGATCGAGATCTCCTCGATGAGGAGTTCGTCGGTGACGGCGGGGGCGACGGGGCTGGCGGGCGCGGACTCGCTGGTGGCCGCGATGGTCGAAGTGGTCGAGTCGCTCGGGGCCGTGGGGGTGGTGGTGCTGTCCATGCTCGAAGCGTACCCCGACCTCGGCGGGGAGTACCTTTCGGAGTGTGTGGCCGGGGGTCGGCCACCCGAGCGAATGGGGAGTCATGAAGACCAAGGCCGCCGTGTTGTGGGAAGTGGGCAAGCCCTGGAGCGTCGAAGAGATCGAACTCGACGCACCCAAGGCCGGAGAAGTGTTGGTCGAGTTGAAGGCGTCGGGAATGTGCCACTCCGACGAGCACCTCGTGACCGGCGATCTGCCGTTCGCTCCGCCGATCATCGGTGGCCACGAGGGCGCCGGCATCGTGAAGGAAGTCGGCCCCGGAGTCAGTTGGCTCGCGCCTGGCGATCACGTGGTGTTCGGATTCATCCCGTCGTGTGGTCGTTGTCCCAGTTGCTCCACTGGACATCAGAACTTGTGCGACCTCGGTGCGCTCATGGGGATCGGCCGCCAGATCACCGATGGCACGTCGCGTCACCACGCGCGCGGTCAAGACCTCAGCCTCATGTGCTTGCTCGGCACGTTCGCGCATCACACCGTGGTGAACGAAGCCAGTTGCATCAAGGTCGATCACGATCTTCCGCTCGACAAGATGTGCTTGCTCGGTTGTGGTGTGGTCACCGGTTGGGGATCGGCCGTGTACGCCGCGCAGTCGAAGCCCGGTGACACCGTGGTCGTCGTGGGCGTGGGCGGCATCGGCGCGAACGCCATTCAGGGTGCGCGTCTCGCCGGTGCGAAGCGCATCGTCGCGATCGACCCCATCGAGTTCAAGCGTGAGAAGGCCATGGAGTTCGGCGCCACGCACACCGCGTCGTCGATGACCGAAGCGGTTGGCCTCCTGCAGGAGATCACGTGGGGCACGATGGCCAACAAGGTCATCATGACCATGGGTGTGGGCGACGGCAAGGTGCTCGCCGAAGCGATGGCCTTGGCCAGCAAGCGCGGTCGCGTTGTGGTCACCAACATCCACCCGGCGCTCGAGATGTCGGCCAACATCAACTTGCTCGACGTGACGCTCATGGAGAAGCAGGTCGTCGGTTCGCTGTTCGGCTCGGGCAATCCGCGCGCCGACATTCCGAAGTTGGCCGGCCTGTACCGCGAAGGTCAGCTCGACCTCGACGGACTCGTCACACGTACGTATCCGCTCGAGGGCATCAACGACGGCTACGAGGCCATGCGCAAGGGCGAGAACATCCGCGGAGTCCTCGTCTACTCCTGACCGGTTTGAGGTTCTGGGTTTGAGGTTTGGGGTGTGGGTTTGAGGTTGTGGGTTTGAGGTTTGGGGTGTGGGTTTGAGGTTTTGGTGAGGATTTTTGACCTCATAGGTCAAAAATCCTCACCAAAACCTCGGGGTGGCTAGCGTTTCGGGCAGTTGACCGAGAGGCGTCCAAGACGCCCGAACAGGGGGAACCACATGTCGGGAATTCGCAAGAGCAAGGCCGCTGTTCTGTGGGGGCTCAATCAGCCGTGGTCGGTCGAAGAGATCGAGGTGCATCCGCCCAAGGCCGGTGAAGTGCTCGTGCACTGGCGCGCCGCCGGCCTGTGCCACTCCGACGAACACCTCGTCACGGGCGACATGGTTCCGCCCAAGGAAATGCTCGAGATGATGGGAATCTCCGATTTCTTCCCGGTGATCGGCGGCCACGAGGGCGCCGGTGTCGTGTTGGAAGTGGGCCCTGGTGTCACCACCGTTCAGCCCGGCGATCACGTGTCGGCGTCGTTCGTTCCGTCGTGTGGCCGTTGCCGTTATTGCTCCACGGGTCGTCAGAACCTGTGCGACAACGGAGCGGGCACGTTCATCGGCGGCATGATCACCGACGGCACGCACCGTCACTTCGTGAAGGGTCAGCCCGTCACTCTCATGGCCAAGCTCGGAACGTTCAGCGAGTACGCGTGCGTGGCCGAGAACTCCATCATCAAGGTGGAAAAGGACATCCCGCTCGAGTGCGTGGCGCTCGTGTCGTGTGGAGTGGCCACGGGCTGGGGCTCGGCCGCCAATCGCGCCGGCACCCAGGCCGGCGACACCGTGATCGTGGTGGGCTGCGGCGGCATCGGCATGAACGCCGTTCAGGGTGCGCGAATGGCCGGCGCCAAGCGCATCATCGCGGTCGACCCGCTCGAGTTCAAGCGTGAGAAGGCCATGGAGTTCGGCGCCACGCACACGTACGCATCGATGGCCGAGGCGATCATGCCCGTCATGGAGATGACCTACGGTCAGATGGCCGATCGCGTCATCATGACGCCGGGTGTGTTGTACGGCGAGATGCTCGGTGAAGCCATGCAGCTCACCGGCAAGGGTGGCACCTGTGTGGTCACCGCCATCTCGCCGATGACATCCGACACCGCATCGGTCAACCTCTTCCAGTTGGCCATGTGGAACAAGGAGATCAAGGGAACCATCTTCGGTTCGCTCAATCCGCGGGCCGACATTCCGGCGCTGCTCGACATGTACCGCGCCGGTCAGTTGAAGCTCGACGAACTCATCACCAAGACCTACTCGCTCGATCAGATCAACGAGGGGTACGAGGCGATGCGCGTCGGCACCAACATACGCGGCGTCATCGTCAACGCCTGACGTTTCATGCCTTCGTCGCGCCAAGTGCTTCTTCAGTCGCTCGACAAGTCGGTGGTCGGCCGTCGCCGCGAGGTCGAACTCGTGGTGGCGGCCCTCGACGCCGATCGACACGTGTTGCTCGAGGGCCCGCCCGGCACCGGAAAGAGCACGTTGCTGCGTGCGGTGGCCGAGGGTCTCGGCATCGGATTCGTGTTCGTGGAAGGCAACGCCGAACTCACGCCGGCGCGATTGGTGGGTCACTTCGATCCGGCTCGCGTGCTCAACGAGGGATACGAACCCGATGTGTTCGTCGACGGACCACTCGTCACCGCGTTGCGTGACGGATCGCTCTTGTACGTGGAAGAGATCAACCGCATCCCGGAAGAGACGCTCAATGTCCTCATCACCGTGATGAGCGAAGGCGAGATCACCGTGCCGCGCTACGGACGCGTGGAGGCGGCGCGTGGGTTCCGTTTGGTGGCTGCGATGAACCCGTTCGACGCAGTGGGCACCGCACGCATCTCGGGTGCGGTGTACGACCGTGTGTGCCGCGTGTCGATGGGTTACCAGTCGGCCGACGACGAGCGCAGCATCGCCGCGCGCGCGGTCTCGGCCTCCGATGCCTGGCTCACCAAAGTGGTCGAACTCGTTCGTCGCACGCGTTCGCACGCCGAACTGCGCGTCGGATCGTCGGTGCGCGGGGCCATCGACATGGCCGCGGTCGCGTCGTCGCTGGCCGACGTGCGCGGATCGACCGTCGACGATCAGTCGGTGTCACTCGACGCCGCGTTGGTGTCGCTCTCGGGTCGTGTGCGTGTTCGTGAAGGTGCGCAACGCACCGCCGACGACATCATCACCGAACTGTGGGGCGAGGTGTTCGCGCCCAGTCAGAACGGGCTCGGGGGAAAAGCGAGCGCCCCGACGGGGGCGACTCACTAGCGCAGGAGGGTGCGGCCGCCGATCAGGCGGTGGCCGATGCGTCGAAGCGAACGCTGTCGCGCCGCGAACTCGCGCGCAACCCGCAGTTCGAACAGGTGTCACCCGAAGTGGGTGAACTCGACGAAGCCGCGGTGGAAGAGGGATTACAGGACGATCCCGATGCGATGCTCGCGTTGTTGGCCGATCTCACCGGTGCGACCGATCAGAAGTTGCGCGACTTGGCCAAGCGATTGGCCGGGCGTTTGTTCCTCGACGTGTCACGCCGTGGACCGGTACGCCCGCGTGGTATCGGCAAGATGGCCACGCTGCCGTATCGACCCGACGCCGGCGACATCGATCTCGACGTGTCGATGAGCGCGATCGTGGAGGCGCGGGCGGCCGACGAAGCCATCGACCCCGAGCAGTTGAAGGTGCGTTCGTGGGTGAAGCCCGGAACGGCCATCAGCCTGCTCGTCGATCGCAGTGGTTCGATGGGCGGCAAACCGCTCGCCACATCGGCCATGGCGGCCGCCGCGGTGGCCTGGCGGAGCCCGGCCGACTACAGCGTGGTGGCGTTCGGCAAGGACGTGGTGGTGCCCAAGAGCCAAGAGTCGGCGAAGGCGGGCGAGGCGGTGGTGAACGACGTGCTGGCGTTGCGTGGATTCGGCACCACCGATCTGGCCGGTGCGTTGCGCACCGCGGGCGAGCAGTTGTCGCGTTCGCGCGCCGGACGACGCATTGCCGTCGTGTTGAGTGACTGCCGCGCGACGGTCGAAGGCGACGTTGAAGCGGCTGCGCGTTCACTCGACGAAGTGGTCATTCTCGCGCCGGCCGATGACGACGCCGAAGCGCGCGTGTTGGCGGCGCGTATCGGTGCGCGAATCGCGGTGATCGACGGGCCGAGTGACGTTCCGGTCGCGTTGCAGACCGTGCTCGGCGACTAGCGGCAGGCCGGATCGTCGGTGGGCAACACTCCCACCGAGTTCGATTCAACGAACACCGGCGGCAACGTGGTGGTGGTATCCGAGACCGCCGTGGTCGACGAGCCGGTCGAACGTGTGGTGCTCGGAGGGGCCGACGTTTCGGGAGCCGGTGCTTCCACCAATTGCTCGGGGGCGTCCACCAAGCGGGCCTTGCCCTGGAACACCGCGAGCACGCCTTCCATCGTGTCGGTTTCCAACTTGGGCTCGATCACCGACTGTCCGTTGATCAACTTGCCCGAACCTTCCACCTGATACGTCTTCAGCGTGGCCGGATCGAGATTACGCATGGCTTGCGCGAGTTCGAGGAGTTTGCCCGGTGTGAGTTGATCGTCGAGGATCACGAACTGGAGCGCGGCATCGATGAGATCCTTGGCCACGGTCGGGCTACCGGCCCCCACGTCGAGCGCCTTCTGCAGGGTGCGGCGCAGGAAGTCCTGTTGACGAGAGATGCGACCGCGGTCGGCGGCCGGATCTTGTTTCCACGACTGCGAGTCGCTGTCGTAATAGAACAACTTGCGCGAACGCACGTACGCGAGGCCCTCTTCACCGTCGAAGCGATGGCAACCGGAGTTTTCGATGTTGAGTCCGGTGTTGCGGTCGCGGATCGGCGTGGCGAACGGCACGCGCACACCGCCCACCGCATCGACGATCTTCTTGAACGCGCAGAAGTCGATGTTCACGTAGTGATCCACCGGGATGCCGAAGTTCTCCCAGATGGTGAGCACGAGCGTGTTGGGATCGTCACGGTTGAACGCGCTGTTGATACGCGAGCGCGACTTCTTGCCGGCGATCTTCACCCACAAGTCGCGCGGGAACGACAGCACCGCACCGGCGTTGGTGGTGGGGTCGAGCCGGAGGATCATGATGGTGTCGGCTCGTTCGCCCAAACCGTTGCGATTGTCGAACGCCGATGCGTAGGGCGAATCGGGAGCGACGCAGGCCCCGTTGTCGCTGCCGGTGATGAGGAAGTTGCGGGCCGACATGTCGACCGGCCCGGCCACCAACGTGACATCGGGGTCGGTGCCGGGTGTTCCGTCGGCGGTGGTGGCGGGCGGAACGGTGAGTTTGGTGGTCGATCCGACCAGGCTCACGACTTTGCGATCGTTGGCCTTCTCGTTGCCGTAGTAGACGATCGCGGCGGTGCCGAAGCACGCGATGATCACGATGATGTTGACCACCAGAACGATGCGCTGGGGCCACGTGCGACGGCGTGGGCGCGACTGATCGTTCACAAGAGTGTCAAACTACCCGGCCGCCCGAGGCGAGACCGATCAGGACGGTGTGTCGGCGGCGAGTTCGACGCCCACCTGCGGGGTCGCGGCCGAATCGTCGCTGATGTACGACCACGATTGAACGCTGCCGGCCTCGGTGAGATCGGCTTCGGCTGAACGAATCGCGGCGAGATCGGCGGTGGATGCCGTGACGACAGCGGCAGCCACGGCGGTCTTCTGTGACGACTTGGCCTCGGTCTTGGCTCGACGGATCTGCGCGAGCGTCTCGCTGATGGGCGTGAGCACAGCCGAGTCTCCTGCACCGATGATCTCGTCGCGCGACGGCCACGAGGCGCGGTGCACCGAGCCGTTCTGCCACCAGCGCCACACTTCTTCGGTGGCGAACGGAATGAACGGCGCGAGCAAGCGCTGCAGAGCCGACAGCGCGATGCGCAGCGACGCCTGAGCCGAAGCGGCCGCGTCGGCGCCCTGCACTCCGTAGGCACGCCCCTTCACGAGTTCGACGTAGTCGTCGCAGAACCACCAGAAGAGTGACTCGGTGCGCTCGAGTGCGCGGGCGTAGTCGTACGAATCGAACGCGTCGGTGGCTTCGTGCACGGTGTCGGCCAAGCGACCGAGCATCGCGCGATCGATCGCTGCGGTGGGCGCCGCGCCGATCGGCGGTTCGCCGAACGACAGAACGAACTTGCTCGCGTTGAGCAACTTGGTGGCCAACTTGCGGCCGACCTTCATCTGCTCTTCGCTGAACGCGGTGTCGACACCGGGGCGAGCCGAGGCGGCCCAGTAGCGGACGGCGTCGGATCCGAACTTGTCGAACAGATCGAGCGGCGTGACCACGTTGCCCTTCGACTTCGACATCTTCTTGCGGTCGGGGTCGAGGATCCATCCCGACAGAGCGACGTTCGACCATGGCAACGAGTCGTGTTCGAAATGCGCGCGCACCACGGTGCTGAAGAGCCAGGTGCGGATGATGTCGTGACCTTGCGGACGAAGATCCATCGGGAAAGCGCGCGCGAACAAGTCGGGGTCGGTCTCCCACTTCGCGGCGATCTGGGGCGACAAAGACGACGTGGCCCACGTGTCCATCACATCGGGGTCGCCGGTGAACCCTCCGGGCACGTCGCGCTGCGCCGCGGTGTAACCGGGCGGCACGTCGGTGGACGGATCGATGGGCAGCGTGTCTTCCTCGGGGATGATCGGGTGGTCGTAATCGGTCTCACCGATGGCGTCGACCGGGTACCACACTGGAATCGGCACGCCGAAGTAACGCTGGCGGCTGATGAGCCAGTCGCCGTTGAGGCCTTCCACCCAGTTGGCGTAGCGATGGCGCATGTGATCGGGATGCCACACGAGCTGGTCGCCGCGACCGAGTAACGCATTGCGCAACTCGGCGCCGCGTCCGCCATTGCGGATGTACCACTGACGACTGGTGACGATCTCGAGCGGGCGATCGCCCTTCTCGAAGAACTTCACCGGGTGCGTGATGGGTCGCGGTTCGCCGAGCATCGCACCGCTGGTGCGCAACATCTCGACCACTTTGTTCTGCGCCTGATTGACGTAGAGGCCGGCGATCTCGGTGTAGGCCTTCTGGCCGTCGGCCGAGTCGAGGCCGGGCGGCGGTGTGGTGATGATGCGGCCGTCGCGTCCGATGACCGCGCGCGTGGGCAGATTCAGTTCGCGCCACCACGTGACGTCGGTGGTGTCACCGAACGTGCAGATCATGGCGATACCGGTGCCCTTGTCGATCTGGGCCAACGGGTGGGCGACCACCGGAACTTCCACGCCGTAGAGCGGAGTGCGAACCGTCTGGCCGAACAGAGGCTGATAACGCTCGTCGTCGGGGTGAGCCACCAGCGCGACACAGGCGGCGATGAGCACCGGACGAGTGGTGTCGATGACGATCGATCCGTTGCCATCGGTGCGGTCGAATGCGACTTGGTGATACGCACCCGGCCGTTCGCGATCTTCGAGTTCGGCTTGTGCGACGGCGGTCTTGAAATCGATGTCCCACAACGTGGGGGCTTCTTGCGCGTAGGCCTCACCACGAGCGAGGTTGCGCAGGAACGCGCGCTGACTGGCCCGACGGCTGTTCTCGTCGATGGTCGCGTAGAGGAAACTCCAGTCGACCGACAGACCGAGGCGACGGAAGAGGTCTTCGAAAACCTTTTCGTCTTCGTGCGTGAGTTCTTCGCACAACTCGATGAAGTTGGGGCGCGAGATGGAAATCGCCTGGTGATCCTTGGGCGGATCGCCGCGGAACGGCGGTTGGAATCCGGGTTGGTAGGTAACGTTCGGATCGCAACGCACGCCGAAGAAGTTCTGTACGCGACGTTCAGTGGGCAGGCCGTTGTCGTCCCATCCCATGGGGTAGAAGACCGACTGGCCGCGCATGCGTTGGAAGCGTGCGATGGTGTCGGTGTGGGTGTACGAGAACACATGGCCCATGTGCAACGAGCCGCTGACGGTGGGCGGGGGAGTGTCGATCGCGTACACGCGATCGCGCGTGGCCGAGCGGTCGAAGTGGTACGTACCTTCGGCGTCCCACGCCGCGATCCAGGTGGCTTCGATGCCGTCGAGGGAGGGCTTCTCGGGGATATCGGCCATGAGTCACCAGGCTAGGCCCGCGTAGGCTTGGTCTCCATGTTCCGGCTCTACGACAGCGCCACCGCCGAGGTGCGCGAACTGCGTCTGCGCAAGCCGGGCGAAGTCGGCATCTATCTGTGCGGGCCCACGGTGTACGGGCCGCCGCATCTCGGCCACGGTCGCGCCACGTTGGTGTACGACATCCTGCGTCGCTATCTCGAATGGTCGGGGCTCGAGGTCCGGCTCGTTTCCAACATCACCGACATCGACGACAAGATCATCGATCGCGCCAACCGCGAGAGTCGTCCGTGGCAGGAGATCACCCACAAGTGCGAGTCGGTGTGGTTCCAGGCGATGGAGAAGTTGAACGTGTCGCGGCCCACCGACGTTCCGCACGCGACCGAATACGTCGACCACATGGTGCGGATGATCTCCGATCTCATCGGTCTCGATCGTGCGTACGTCACCGAGGACGGCGTGTATCTGAGTGTGCAGTCGGTGGCCGATTACGGGTTGTTGGCCAATCAGAGCCTCGACGATCTTCTCGCTGGCGGCGGAGATCGAGAAGTGTTCGGGGCCAGCAACAAGAAGCATCCGGCCGACTTCGCGTTGTGGAAGTTCTCGAAGCCCGGTGAGCCCTCGTGGCCGTCTCCGTGGGGCGATGGTCGGCCTGGTTGGCACAGCGAGTGCGTCGTGATGAGTCTCGAGTTGCTGGGCGAGGGTTTCGATCTCCACTGCGGCGGTATGGACCTCAAGTTTCCGCACCACGAGAACGAGCGTGCGCAGGCGGTGGCCCTCGGTAAAGAGTTCGCCAATCACTGGATGCACAACGGTTTCGTGGTGGACGCCGAGGGCGAGAAGATGTCGAAGAGCCTCGGCAACGTGGCCAATCTGCTCGACCTCATGGACAAGTACGACCCGCGGGCCTATCGCATGGTGTTGTTGCAGACGCACTACCGCAGCCCGGTTCGTGTTGGCCAGGACAACATCGACGCGGCCGTGAGTGCGTTGGCCGGTCTCGATTCGTTCGCCGCACGAACTGCATCAGTGTCGGGTGTGGCCGATGCGGCCGTGTTGGCGTCGTTCCGCGAGCGCATGGACGACGACCTCGACACTCCGTCCGCTACCGCGTTGTTGTTCGACACCGTGCGCCAGGCCAATGCAGCGATCGACGCGGGTGATGCGACGGCGCCGGGTTTGGTGCAAGCGGCACGCGAGATCTGCGCGGCGTTCGGGCTCGAGCTCAAGCAGGCGAGCGATGTACCGGCCGATGTTGCGGCCAAGGCGGCGGCGCTCGATGCGGCGCGGGCGGCCAAGGATTTCGCGACGGCCGATGCGTTACGGACCGAGTTGCAGGCGGCTGGCTGGATCGTGGAGACCACCAAAGCCGGCACATCCCTCCGCCGCTGATCACCCGTAGCCGGTGACTCTGACCTCGAGAATCTGGTGACGATTCTCCCTCGCTTTTGGTGGATTTTCGCCACCAGATTCGCAGTGGCGGGGAGTCTGTCAGCGGTAGTCGGTGCGCGACCGAACGGTCGAGAACACGGCGTCGAGCGCCGCGAACACGGGCGTGCTCGACTGCAACGTCTGCTGATCGCCGAAGAGGCGGATGCGGCCGGTGATGAAGGCCTGCTGCGCATTGAGAGCATCAGTCGCGACGGCAACCGCAGTGTCCCAGTCCTGTTCGAAGCGAACGTCTTCAGGGTCGGCCGCACCGGGCCCGAACGACGCGGCACCGTCGGCCACCTGCAGGTGATACACGACCGTTCCCTCGGGCCCGCCGTTCACCACCTGGGTCACACCAATTGTGTGATCGATCGCGGCCGAGCGCATCGCCTCGCTCGCGGCAACTTCGGCCGACAGCGCGTCGATCCACTCGAGACTCAGGTAGCGAACGTTGGTCACCCGCCTAGTCTGCCCGCATCGGCACCGAGATCGAACCTTCCATCGCCACACCACCGGCCGGATTCGCCGTGTCGGACGAACTCGCGCACGCACACGCCACCGTCGAAGAGTGGACGTTCGAGTGGTGGTCGGCCGAGTTCGCGGGTGTCGCGCTCTATCGGCTTGTCGAACGGGCCGAGGCCTGGTACGGCTGGGCCCTCTGGCGACCCGGTGAACCCGTGGTGCACGTCGTCGTCGACGGAATTCGCCGACGCAACGATCCGATGATCGCCAAGGCCGATGCCTTTTGGGCCGAGTTCACCTGTGAACACGCCTTCGAGCAGTGGACCATCGGCAACGAGACCTACGCGGTCGAACTCGACGCTCCGCGCGACGCGCTCACCGGTGCGCGTGGAACAGCGGTTCCGATCGCGAGCGACCTCGAGTGGTACGCCACATCGCCCGCGGTCGCGATGGAGGGTGGTTACGAGCAACGTGGCGTTCTGCTCGGTGACGTGGAAACCGTCAACGGTGTGGTGTCGATTCCGGAGGTCGCGTCACGACGCACGCATCGATGGGGCGACAGATTGCCGCCGGCCTTCCGAACCGCGGGAGTCGCGCACCTCGGCCCGAACGTCGCGTTCGCTTTCCCGCACGACGTCGTGATCGATCTGGTGCTCGACCCGAACGGCTGGGCGACCCGACCCTAAAAAGCAATCTGGCGGCTATCCGTCACGAAAGCCGTGACGAACAGCCGCCAGAAGTACCAAGAAGAGTTAGCGGGAGGCGGCGGCTGCCGCAGCAGCCTGTGCGCCGAGGCTTTCGGTCTTGCGATTCGAGAACGCAATCGAGCCGATCAGCACCACCAACGCCACCGCCGCAATGAGCAGACGCGGGCCGTCATCGTCCTTCAAGTTGATGATGGCCGGCAGCACGAGCAGCGACACGAGGTTCATCACCTTGATGAGCGGGTTGAGCGCCGGGCCAGCGGTGTCCTTGAACGGGTCACCCACGGTGTCGCCGATCACGGCCGCCTTGTGAGCATCACTGCCCTTGCCGCCGTGGTGACCGTCCTCGATGTACTTCTTCGAGTTGTCCCACGCGCCACCAGCGTTGCTCAGGTAGTTGGCCATCAACTGACCAACGAGGATCACCGCGGCGAGGAACGCGCCGAGTGCCTGCCAACCCACACCGAAGCCGATGATCACCGGGGTGAGCACGGCCAGCAGAGCCGGGGTGGTGAGTTCGCGCAACGAGGCCTTCGTGCAGATGTCGATGACCGGGCCGTAGTCGGGCTGCTTGGTGCCGGCCATGATGCCGCCGTCGGCGAACTGGTTGCGCACTTCCTGCACGACCACACCAGCGGTGCGACCGACCGCGCGGATGGCGAGAGCCGAGAACAAGAACGGCACCGCACCTCCGATCAGCAATCCGATGAACACCTTCGGATCGGCCACGTTGATCTGGAGCTCGAGCTCCTTGAACACGCCGTCCTTCACGTTCTGGGCCACGACGCCGAGTTCGGCGCCGGCGATCTCGATGTATGACGCGAACAGAGCCACGGCCGCGATCACGGCCGAACCGATGGCGAAGCCCTTCGTGACGGCCTTGGTGGTGTTACCCACCGCGTCGAGGGTGACCATGATCTTCTGCGGCTCACCGTGGAACTCGCCCGACATCTCGGCGATACCGGCCGCGTTGTCGGACACCGGACCGAACGTGTCTTCGGAAACGATCACACCGGTGGTGGCGAGCATTCCCATGCCGCACAGGGCCACGAGGTAGAGCGAGAACGTGAGGTTGCCGTCACCGAGCGCGAGAGCCACACCGATGGCGATCGCGATGGCGACCACCGCGTACACCGAGCTCTCGAGACCAGCCGACGTTCCGGAGAGAACCACCGTGGCCGGACCGGTTTCGGCCGACTCGGCGATTTCCTTCACCGGCGCGTAATGCGTGCCCGTGTAGTACTCGGTGAGACGGCTCACGAGTTGCGCGAGCACGAGGCCGATGGCCACGGCGCCGAAGCACTTCCAGCCGGCGTTCGAGTAGTCGTTGCCCACGTAGCCGAGCGACACGATGAGGGTTCCGATGAGCGTGAGCACACCGGCCACGAGGAAGCCGCGGTTGATGGGCTTCAACGGATCGGTTTCGTTCGCGCGCGCCTTCACGGCGAACACACCGGCGATGGAGGCGATCACGCCGATGGCGCGAGCGGCCAACGGGAACACCAGACCGAGAGCGGGGTTGGCGCCGATCGAGTTGAACGCCGCCACACCGAGGATGATCGATGCGACGAGCGTGACTTCGTACGACTCGAACAGGTCGGCGGCCATACCCGCGCAGTCGCCCACGTTGTCGCCCACGTTGTCGGCGATGGTGGCCGGGTTGCGCGGATCGTCTTCGGGGATCCCGGCTTCGACCTTGCCCACCAAGTCGGCGCCGACGTCGGCGGCCTTGGTGAAGATGCCGCCGCCGACGCGGAGGAACAGAGCGAGCAGCGAGCCACCGAATCCGAAGCCGACCAGGATCACCGACGAGGTGTTCTGGAAGATCATGATGATGACGGTTGCGCCGAGGAGGCCGAGACCGACCGTGAACATGCCGGCCACACCACCGGTGCGGAAGGCCACGGTGAGCGCGCGCGGCATCGAGTTGCTGAGCGCGGCGGCCGCGGTACGGACGTTGCCGCGGGTGGCCAGGGTCATGCCGATGTACCCGGTGAGGCCCGAGGCCGCACAGCCGAGCACGAAGGCCAACGTGCGCCACAGACCCGCTTCACCGAACGACAGCGCCGATGATCCGTCGGTCTTCTCGATGGCGGTGGACGTGACGAACACGATCGCGGCCAGCGGGACGAGGATGATGCCGATGGTCTTGAACTGGCGCTTGAGGTAGGCCAAGGCGCCTTCCTGGATCGCTGCGGCGATCTCGCGCATCTTGGGCGAGCCTTCGTCCTCCGCGAGAACCTTCTTGACGAGGAAGAACCCCACGCCGAGGGCCAGGAGCGCGGCCGCTACCGACAAGAGAAGAACGGCCCACTCACCGCCCTTCAGGGTGAAGTCCTGCCATCCACCTTCGGCGGCAAAGAGTGAAGACACCAGGAATCTCCTCGGGTGTTAGGGGCAGCTCCGTTGCTGCCCGTTCGGGGCTTCCGAGAGTGTAGGTAACGGGCGCTGGTGAGAGCGACTTTGGCCACGTCCAACTGCAACGGCTTTCACAGGATCGACCCACCTTCGATTCCCGGCCCGGCCAGGGCCGACGGGTAGCGTCGGAGTGGGTCGGACCGCCAGGTCTCGACCCTTTCGGAGCCTCATGGCCCAGGTGAAAGGCGCAGGTACATGGCGCAGGCAGTGATGAAACCAGGCACGGCACGCGGACCCGTTTCGGGCACCGCCAAGCCTCGGGAAGGCCGCAAGCGCAAGCCCTTGCTCGTCGACCTCTACGGCACGGCCGTCGGCAAGAAGTACGCCATGGCCATCTCGGGCATCGCGTTGCTCGGTTTCGTGCTCTTCCACATGATCGGCAACCTCAAGATGTACTTGGGTGCGTCCGATCTTAACCACTACGCGCACTTCCTCGAGAAGCTGCTCTACCCGATCCTTCCCGAGAAGGTCATGTTGTGGATCCTGCGCTTCGGCCTCATCGCGATGGTGCTGGTGCACATCCACGCCGCGTACACACTCACGGTTCTCAATCGCAAGGCGCGTCCGGTGAAGTACCAGAGCGCGCGCGACTACCAGGTGGCCAGCTTCGCCAGCCGCTCGATGCGCTACACCGGCGTGATCGTGCTGGCGTTCGTGGTGTGGCACCTGCTCGACCTCACGTTCGGCACCGTCAACTCGTACACGGGCACGAAGGACGCTGAAGGTCTGAAAGACGTGTACGGCGCAGTCGTGTACACGTTCGACCGCGTGCCGGTCGCGATCTTCTACATCATCGCGAACATTGCGCTCGGCGTGCACCTGTTCCACGGCGTGTGGAGCCTCTTCCAGTCGCTCGGCTGGAACAACCCGCGCTTCAACAAGTGGCGTCAGGCGCTGGCCACGAGCTTCGCGGCCGTCATCGTCGTCGGAAACGTTTCGTTCCCCGTTGCCGTCATGGCCGGGATCGTCGGCTGATCAGTCGGCTCGTCAAAAGGAGATACTCGGATGGCAGTCGAACTCAAGTCAAAGGTTCCCACCGGACCCGTGTCGGATGCGTGGGAGTCGTACAAGGCCGACGTGAAGTTGGTGGCGCCCAACAACAAGCGCAAGTTCAAAGTGATCGTGGTCGGAACCGGTTTGGCCGGTGCGTCGGCTGCGGCGTCACTGGCCGAACTCGGCTATCAGGTGGATGCATTCACGTTCCACGACTCGCCGCGCCGCGCGCACTCGATCGCCGCGCAGGGTGGCATCAACGCGGCCAAGAACTATCAGGGTGACGGCGACAGCGTGCACCGTTTGTTCTACGACACCATCAAGGGTGGTGACTTCCGCGCTCGCGAAGGAAACGTGCACCGCCTCGCCGAAGTGTCGGTGAACATCATCGACCAGATGGTCGCGCAGGGCGTGCCGTTCGCTCGCGAATACGGCGGATTGCTCGACAACCGTTCGTTCGGTGGCGCGCAGGTGAGCCGTACGTTCTACGCGCGCGGTCAGACCGGCCAGCAGTTGCTGCTCGGCGCCTACCAGCAGCTCGCGCGTCAGATCGGCCTGGGCAACGTGCGTCTGTTCAATCGCACCGAGTTGGTCGACGTCGTCACCATCGAAGGTCGTTGCGCCGGCATCGTCACGCGCGATCTCATGACCGGTCAGGTCGCGTCGCACGCCGCGCACGCCGTGGTGCTCGCCACCGGTGGTTACGGCAACGTGTTCTTCCTGTCCACCAACGCGATGGCCTGCAACGTGACGGCCGCGTGGCGCGCGCACCGCAAGGGCGCGTACTTCGCCAACCCGTGCTACACGCAAATCCACCCCACTTGCATTCCGCAGAGCGACGAAACCCAGTCGAAGCTCACGCTCATGTCCGAGTCGTTGCGTAACGACGGTCGCGTGTGGGTTCCGCAGAATCCCGACGACAATCGTTCACCCGATCAGATCCCCGAGGGCGAGCGCGACTATATCCTCGAGCGTTTGTACCCGAGCTACGGCAACCTGGCGCCGCGCGACATCTCGTCGCGTGCGGCCAAGCGTTCGGTCGACTCGGGTCGCGGTGTGGGCCCGCTCAAGAACGGCGTGTACCTCGACTTCTCCGACGCCATCAAGCGTTTGGGCAAGCCGGTCGTCGAAGAGCGTTACGGCAACTTGTTCGAGATGTACGAGCGCATCGCCGGCGAGAATCCGTACGACGTGCCGATGCGCATCTACCCGGCCTCGCATTACACGATGGGCGGTTTGTGGGTCGACTACGAACTCATGACCACGGTCCCCGGTTTGTACGCCGCGGGTGAGGCCAACTTCTCCGATCACGGCGCCAACCGTCTCGGTGCGTCGGCGCTCATGCAGGGTCTGGCCGACGGCTACTTCGTGCTGCCGTACACCATCGGCAACTACTTGGCGCCCATGCTCAACAAACCGATCCCCGGCGCCGATCACCCCGCGTTCAAGGAAGCCGAGAACGCGGCGCGCCAGCGCTTCGACGCCTACCTCGACATCAAGGGAACGCGTTCGCCCGATTGGTTCCACCGCGAACTCGGCAAGATCATCTGGGACTACTGCGGTATGGAGCGCACGCAGCAGGGTCTCGAGAAGGCGTTGTCCGAACTGCCCGCGCTGTACGAGGAGTTCCAGAAGGATCTCCGCGTGACCGGCAATGGCGAGAGCCTCAACCAGACTCTTGAGAAGGCCGGCCGTGTGGACGACTTCTTCCAACTCGGAATGCTCATGTGCCGCGATGCACTCGAGCGCAACGAGAGCTGCGGCGGACACTTCCGCGCCGAATACCAGACCGACGACGGCGAAGCGTTGCGTGACGACGAGAACTTCGCGAACGTCGCGGCGTGGGAATGGACGGGTGATCCCACCAAGTCCAACTGCCACACCGAAGCCCTCGAGTTCAACACCGTCCACCTCGCGACCCGGAGTTACAAGTGAGCCACCATCTTTCGAACCTCACCCTCAAGGTCTGGCGTCAGTCCGGCCCCGACAACTCGGGTCACTTCGAGTCGTACACGATCGACTCGATCAGCGACGAGGCGTCGTTCCTCGAGATGCTCGATGTTCTGAACGAAACGCTCATCGGCGAGAACAAGGAGCCGGTCACCTTCGACCACGACTGCCGCGAAGGAATCTGCGGTACGTGTTCGCTCATGATCAACGGCCGGGCGCACGGTCCCGAGCGGGCCACCACCACCTGCCAGTTGCACATGCGCAAGTTCAAGAGTGGCGACGAGATCGTGATTGAGCCGTGGCGCGCGCAGGCGTTCCCGATCGTGAAGGACCTCATGGTCGATCGTTCGGCGTTTGACCGTATCATCGAGTCGGGTGGTTTCATCACCGCGCCCACGGGTGGTGCGCCTGATGCGAACCTCATCTCGATTCCGAAGCCGGTGGCCGATGCGGCCATGGACGCGGCGCAGTGCATCGGTTGCGGTGCGTGTGTGGCGGCGTGTCCGAATGGTGCGGCCAACTTGTTCACGGCGGCCAAGATCACGCATCTCAACGTGTTGCCGCAGGGTCAGGCCGAGCGGTACAAGCGCGTCGAGGCGATGGTGGAGACGATGGACGAGTACTTCGGGTCGTGCACCAACCACGGTGAGTGCGAGGCGGCGTGTCCGAAGGAGATTTCGATCGACGTGATCGCGTTGATGAACAAGGACTACCGCGCCGCCAAGTTCAAGAACCGTAAGGAACTCAGCCGCAACTGATTGGGTGCGAAAACCCGGCAAATTTGCCGGTCTGGTTCCCCATGCGCCCGGGCCACATTCCGCATGGGCGAGATAACCGGCAAATTTGCCGGGTTTTCGCACCCATTCAGGCAAGGCGAGGGCGGGTCAGCGGGGGCCACGGCGGGCCGACGACTCGAGCCGCGCGGCCGCGGCCACCGCCAACGCCACCTTCTCGGCATCGTCGTCGACGCCCACCAACCCCACCGTGAGCCGGATCGCAGCCGGATACTCGCCCGCCCCGTTCACCATGAACGGCTCACCGGGCGCCGCGCCGATTCCTTGTGCGGCCAGGGTCACGAGAGCCGAACGCTCGTCGGCCACGTGCACCCACAAGTTGATGCCGTCGTTGCCCGTGGTGGTCACGCCATTGTCCTGCAACACCTCGGCGAACGCACGACGCCGCGCGGCGTACTCGTCGCGGGCCCGGGCCAACGCGTCGACGGTCGTCCGATCGTCGAGCAGTTCGAGCAACACGGCCTGCAGGATGCGACTGCTCCAACCCGGTCCGAGCAATCGCCGATTGGCGGCCGTCGCGATCACCGACCCCACGCCACCGACGGCCGCCAAACGCAAGTCGGGCCCGTGGCTCTTGGAGAACGAACGAATGTGCACGGTCTGCCCGGGCAGATGGTGTCCGATGCTCGCCAGCGCACCGCGCGCGATGTCACCGGAGTGATCGTCCTCCACGATCACTACATCACCACCGTGTTTCGACGCCGAAATCGCCCGTGCGATCGCCTCGGCGCGTCGCGGCGTCATCGTGATACCCGTGGGATTCTGCGCACGCGGTTGAAGGAACACCGCCACCGGATCGAGTCGCAACGCTTCGCTGAGTTGATCGACGAGCATGCCCTCGTCGTCGAGCGACACACCGATCACTTCGGCACCGATCTGCTCGAGTAAGTCGAGCAACGGCGGAAACGTGGGATGCTCGACCACGACGCGATCGCCGAGATGCACCACCACTTGCGCCACGCGATCGAGCGCATCCATCGCCCCGTCCACCACCGTGATCTCGTCGGGGGCGAACGGCCAACGCGCGCGCAACGCCGTCTCGAGCTCGGGCAGCACCGCGTGATCGAGATACGAACTCGTGAGCGACTGGCTGCTCACCCGCGCGAGCGCGGGCCCCAGATCGGGGAGCAGCCGTGCGTCGGGCGTTCCGGTCGACAAATCGAGCGGGAAGTGTCCGCGATTGTCGGGATCGGCCACCACGCGGCGATAACGACGTGGTGCACCCGGACCGGTGGGCTGTCGGACGAACGATCCGTTGCGGCCAAGCGTTTCGATCGCGCCGATGTCGGCCAATGCGCGCCACGCCTCGCCCACCGTGGTGGGACTGACTCCCAAGGTCTTCGACAGGTCGCGCACGGTGGGCAACCGCGTCCCCAACGCCAACTCACCCGACGACACGAGACGTGAAATGGTCGTGGCGATACCGCGTGCGCTGCGGTCGGTGACGTGTCGTGAGATGAGGTCGAGCATTTCTCGTGTGTTTCCGGGACGTGACGAATTGTCCTGGCACAATATTGCCATTGTTCCATTTCTCCTGTGCCAATTACTCTGAGCAGGAGAAGTCGCGCGCGGAGCGACCAGCACGGGAGGGCTGATGACTGCTGACGTTGTGAGGGCCGCATTGCTGCAGACCGACTGGCCCGGCACCAAAGAGGCCGTGATCGACAAGCACGAAGCCGCGGTGCACGAAGCAGCCAAACAAGGCGCTCAGGTGATGTGCTTCCAAGAGCTGTTCTACGGGCCGTACTTCTGCCAGGTGCAAGAGGTCGAGTACTACGGCTACACCGAACTCATCCCCGACGGGCCCACCACGCAGCGGTTCCAGAGCATCGCCAAGGAAACCGGCATGGTGCTCGTGCTCCCGATGTACGAAGTCACACAGCCGGGCACGTACTACAACACCGCGGCCGTGATCGACGCCGACGGCAAGTACCTCGGCAAGTACCGCAAGCAGCACATCCCGCAGACCAAGGGTTTCTGGGAGAAGTTCTATTTCAAGCCTGGTAACGGCGGATACCCGGTGTTCGACACCGCCGTCGGCAAGGTGGGCGTCTACATCTGCTACGACCGCCACTTCCCCGAAGGTTGGCGCGCGCTCGGTCTCAACGGCGCGCACATCGTGTTCAATCCGTCGGCCACACACCGCGGACTCTCCGAGTACTTGTGGCGCCTCGAGCAGCCAGCGGCCGCGGTGGCCAACATCTATTACGTCGGCGCCATCAATCGCGTCGGAATCGAACCGCTCGGCACCAACGACTTCTACGGGCAGAGTTACTTCGTCGATCCCGAGGGCAAGTTCGTGGGCGAGGTGGGCGACCCCTACAAGCCCGAGCTCATCGTGCGCGATCTCGACATGAAGAAGTTGCTCGAGATCCGCGATCGCTGGGCGTTCTACCGTGATCGCCGTCCCGACGCGTACGACGAACTCGTCGAGCCCTGACATTCGCACACACATCGAAGCAGACACACAGCACACGGGAAGGGGAGGGCCATGGGCAAGACACTCATCAAGAACGGAAAGGTGATTTCACCCACCGGCGTCCACGATCAGGACGTTCTCATCGATGGTGAAACCGTCACCGCAGTCGGTCTGCCGGGCTGGTTCGCCGGCGCCGAGCAAGGTTGCGACAAGGTCATCGATGCCACGGGCAAGTACGTCATCCCCGGCGGTGTCGACGTGCACACGCACATGGAGCTGCCCTTCGGTGGCACGTTCGCATCCGACACGTTCGAAACCGGTTCGCGCGCGGCGGCGTGGGGTGGCGTCACCACCATCGTCGACATGGCCGTGCAGCGTTACGGCGAGAACGTGTTCGACGGCTTGGCCGAATGGCATCGCAAGGCCGAAGGCCAGTGCGCCATCGACTACGCGTTCCACCAGATCATCGGTGGCGTCGACGAGCAGTCGCTCAAGGCCATGAAGTACCTCACCGAATACGAAGGCATTTCGTCGTTCAAGTTGTTCATGGCGTACCCCGGCGTCTTCTACTCGGACGACGGCCAGATCTTGCGCGCCATGCAGACCGCGGCCGAGTGCGGCGCGATGATCATGATGCACGCCGAGAACGGCATCGCCATCGACGTTCTCGTGCAGCAGTCGATTGCTCGCGGTGACACCGATCCGCGTTACCACTCGTACACGCGTCCGTCGCCGCTCGAAGCCGAGGCCACGCACCGTGCCATCGTGTTGTCGCACGTGGCCGGCAACGTGCCGCTATACATCGTGCACATGTCGGCGGGCGATGCACTCAACGAAGTCGCGGCCGCGCGTCACGCCGGTCGCAACGTGTTCGCCGAGACCTGCCCGCAGTACCTCTACCTCACGCTCGAAGAGACGCTCGGTAAGCCGGGCTTCGAAGGTGCGAAGTGGGTGTGCTCCACTCCGGTGCGTTCGCGCGACCACGACCCGCACTTCGTGGGTCAGATGGGCCACGGCCACCAAGGCGACCTGTGGAAGGGCTTGCGCATGAACGAGTTGGCCGTGGTGGCCACCGACCACTGCCCGTTCTGCATGAAAGATCAGAAAGAACTCGGCCTGGGTGACTTCTCCAAGATTCCGAATGGCATCGGTGGTGTGGAGCACCGCATGGAACTCATCTACCAAGGTGTGGTCAACGGCGAACTGTCGCTCGAGCGTTGGGTCGAGACGTGCTGCACCACACCCGCGCGCATGTTCGGCATGTATCCGAAGAAGGGCATCATCGCCCCCGGCAGTGATGCCGACGTGGTGGTGTGGGATCCCAACACCAAGACCAAGATCGGCATCAACGACAAGCACCACATGAACATGGATCACTCGGCTTGGGAGGGCTGGGTCATCGACGGCAAGGTCGACACCGTGCTGTCGCGTGGTGCGGTCGTCATCGAGAACGATCAGTACACCGGTCGCAAGGGTCACGGCCAGTACGTGAAGCGCGGCCTCTCGCAATACCTCGTCTGATTCCCCCGAGCACGAGCAACCAGAAAGAGAACGACATGTATCGCATCGACCATTGGATCGACGGCCACACCGTGGCCAGCAAGTCCGGACGTTCCGGCAAGATCTACGACCCCGCCACCGGACAGGTGCAAGGTGAAGTCGGTTTCGCCGATATCTCCGAGATCGACAACGCGATCGCAGTGGCCAAGGCCGCGTTGCCAGCCTGGCGCGCAACCAACTTGTCGCGTCGCGCCGAGATCATGTTCCACATGCGCGAGTTGGTGGCGGCCAACCGCAAGGAGATCGCCAGCCTGCTCACCAAGGAACACGGCAAGGTGCTGTCGGATGCGCTCGGTGAAGTGGCGCGTGGTCTCGAGAACATCGAGTTCGCGTGCGGCATTCCCAATCTACTGAAGGGCGGCTACTCCGAGCAGGCCTCGGCTGGTGTCGACGTGTACAACATCCGTCAGCCGCTCGGTGTGGTGGCCGGTATCACTCCGTTCAACTTCCCGGCCATGGTGCCCATGTGGATGTTCGCCAACGCGTTGGCGTGTGGCAACACATTCGTGCTGAAGCCGTCCGAGAAGGATCCGTCGGCGTCGATGTTCATCGCCGAGTTGCTCAAGCAGGCGGGTCTTCCCGACGGTTGCTTCAACGTGGTGCACGGCGACAAGACCGCGGTCGATCGTCTGCTCGATCATCCCGACATCGCGGCGGTGTCGTTCGTGGGCTCCACACCCATCGCCAAGTACATCTACGAGACCGGAACCAAGAACGGTAAGCGCGTGCAGGCGCTCGGTGGCGCGAAGAACCACATGCTCGTGTTGCCCGACGCCGACCTCGACATGGCGGCCGACGCGCTCGTGAGTGCGGCGTACGGTTCGGCCGGCGAACGCTGCATGGCGGTCTCGGTCGTTCTCGCGGTCGACACCATCGCCGACGAACTCGCCAAGAAGGTTCAGGATCGCATCCCCAACGTGAAGGTGGGCCCGGGTGCCGAACCCGATTCGGAAATGGGACCGCTCATCACGAGCGAGCATCGCGACAAGGTCGCGTCGTACGTGGCCAACGCCGCCGGCGAAGGCGCGAAGGTTCTCGTCGACGGTCGCAACGGTGCGCCGTCCGATGGTTTCTTCCTGAAGCCGAGCCTCATCGACAACGTGAAGCCCGGTATGAAGTGCTACGACGACGAGATCTTCGGACCCGTGCTGTCGATGGTTCGCGTGAAGAGTTACGAAGAAGGACTTCAGCTCATCAACGACAACCAGTACGGCAACGGCACGGCCTTGTTCACGCGTGACGGCGGGGTGGCTCGCCAGTTCCAGTTCGATGTGAACGTGGGCATGGTTGGCATCAACGTGCCGATTCCGGTTCCGGTGTCGTACTACTCGTTCGGTGGTTGGAAGGCCTCGTTGTTCGGCGACCTCCACATGTACGGACCCGACGGCATCCAGTTCTTCACACGCAGCAAGGTGGTCACATCGCGTTGGCCCGATCCGCGGACGAGCAAAGTCGATCTCGGCTTCCCGCAGAACAGGTGATTCGTGGACATCGGCGTCGTTCTCCAAACAACTCCACCGGCCTCGCGCGTGGTCGATCTGGCCAAGCGGGCTGAAACGTTCGGCTTCAGCCACGTCTGGACCTTCGACAGTCACATCCTGTGGGAGGAGCCGTTCCCGATCTTCACGCAGATTCTCAACGAGACGCGCAACGTGATCGTCGGCCCCATGGTCACCAATCCGGCCACTCGCGACTGGACCGTGACGGCCAGTGCGTTCGCCACTCTCAACGAGATGTTCGGCAATCGCACCGTCATCGGCATCGGCCGCGGCGACTCGGCGGTGCGTGTCACCAACGGCAAGCCCACCACCTTGGCCACTCTGCGCGAGAGCATTCACGTGATCCGCGAACTCGCCAACGGTCGTTCGGTCGATTACAAGGGCTCGTCGTTGCGTCTGCCGTGGGCCTCGAAGTCGCGCGCCGACGTGTGGGTGGCCGCGTACGGCCCGAAGGCCTTGGCTCTCACCGGAGAAGTGGGCGACGGATTCATTCTGCAGTTGGCCGACCTGAGCATCGCCGAATGGACCATTTCCGCAGTTCGCGAAGCCGCCAGAGCAGCCGGCCGTGATCCGAAGAGCGTCAAGATCTGTGTGGCCGCACCGGCGTACGTGACCGACGGAAGCAGCGAGCACTTGGCGCACGCGCGCGAACAGTGCCGTTGGTTCGGCGGCATGGTGGGTAACCACGTGGCCGACATCGTCGAGCGTTACGGCGAGAACTCCAACGTGCCGAAGGCGCTCACCGATTACATCAAGGGCCGTCAGGGTTACGACTACAACCAGCACGGTCAGGCCGGTAACACGCACACCACGTTCGTGCCCGACGAGATCGTCGACCGTTTCTGCATCGTCGGTCCGGTGAGCACCCAGATCGAGCGCCTCAAGCAGTTGCAAGAACTCGGTGTCGATCAGTTCTCCATCTATCTGCAGCACGACGCCAAGGACGAAACACTCCAGGCCTATGGCGAGAAGGTCATTCCGGCCATCGCCGAACACGTGACGGCCAAGAGCTGACGTACATGACCGCCACTGTCACCACCCCGCAACGCACTTCGGCTCTCCAGCGCCGTCTTCGTCGCGTGGTGTTGTTCGTGGTGTCGCTCCTTCTGGTGGCGGTGGTGTGGGAGGTCTACAAGGCGATCGGCCCGGCCGACGGCGGGAAGATCTTCGGCTGGAAGTTGCTACCGCGTTCCAACGACAACGCCATGCCGCACGTGTGGGAGATGCTGTCGCGTTACGCCGACCCGGAACTGCGCGGTTCGAGTCGCGCCATCTGGCGGGTGGTGCTTGCCGGCGCGTGGTTCTCGTTCCGTCTCGCTTTGGTGGGCTTCTTCATCGGAACCGTGCTCGGACTTCTTCTGGCCATCCTCATGGCGCGTTTCAAAGTGGCCGAGCGCGGCATCCTTCCGTACCTCGTGGTGTCGCAGACGGTTCCGCTCATCGCGCTCGCACCGCTGGTCGTGTCGTGGGGCGGCAAGCTCGAGATCTTCGGGTGGGAATGGCCGCGGTGGTTGTCGGCGTCGGTGCTCGGCGGATTCCTCGCGTTCTTCCCGGTGGCCGTGGGTGGACTGCGTGGCCTCACGTCTCCACCGGCCGCATCGGTCGAGCTCATGAACAGCTACGCCGCGTCGTGGACGCAGACCCTCTTCAAACTGCGCTTTCCTTCTGCCGTTCCGTTCATCGTGCCCGCGCTCAAGTTGGCGGCGTCGTCGGCCGTGATCGGCGTGGTGGTGGCCGAGATCTCCACCGGCCTCAAAGGTGGCATCGGCCGTCTGATCATCGAGTACGCGCGTGAAGCCACCAGCGACCCGGCCAAGGTGTTCACCGCGGTGTTCGGCGCTGCTCTTCTCGGCCTGACCATGTCGGGCTTTGTCACCCTCGCCGACATCTACATGATGCGCAATCGCCCCAAGGAGGCCACCACATGAGTGCCGTCGAGATTCGCAACGTCGGGAAGATCTTCAATGTCGGCTCGTCCAATCAAGTGGACGCGTTGGTCGATGTCGATCTCTCCATCGCGTCGGGCGAGTTCGTGTCGCTCATCGGCCCGTCGGGCTGCGGCAAGTCGACGCTGTTGCGCCTCGTGGCCAATTTGCTCGAACCCACCTCGGGTGACATCGCCGTCAACGGCAAGTCGCCCAAGCAGGCGCGTCTCGATCAGGACTACGGCATGGCGTTTCAGCAATCGGGTCTGTTCGATTGGCGCAGCGTGGCCAAGAACATCGAGTTGCCGCTCGAGTTGAAGGGCTGGGACAAAGCCAAGCGTCGTGAGCGGGCGATCGAGATGCTCGAACTCGTGAAGTTGGCCGATTTCGCCGAGCACTTCCCGTGGCAGTTGTCGGGTGGCATGCAGCAGCGCGTGGCCATCGCGCGCGCACTCGCCGTGCATCCGCAACTTCTCCTCATGGACGAACCCTTCGGCGCTCTCGACGAGATGACGCGCGAGCACATGCAGGGCGAGCTGTTGAGCATCTGTCGCCGCACTGGCAGCACCGTGATCTTCGTGACCCACTCAATTCCCGAGGCCGTGTACTTGTCGAATCGAGTGGTGGTCATGTCGCCGCGGCCCGGCCGCATCACCAAGATCGTCGACGTCGACATCGAAGGCGAGCGCACCGATGCCACGCGCGACGATGCGGCATTCTTCGCGGGCATCACCGCGGTGCGTGAAGCGCTTCGTGGTGTGGAGATGACGGCGCACGTGCGGGGGATCGAAGACCGGTGAGTTCACGGGCCGCTTCCATCGCGCGTAGTGCGCTTCCGCCGGCGGTGTTCGGCGTGGGCTTCATCGCGCTCTGGGAGCTCGTGGTCAAGGGTTTCGATCTCAAGCCCTACTTCCTCGCTCCGCCGTCGAAGATCTGGCAGAAGTTCACCGAGAACTTCGACTTGATCTGGGGAGCCACGAAGGTGTCGGGCACCAACGCGCTGGTAGGTCTCTTGGTGGGCACGGCGTTCGGCATCGTGATGAGCCTGGTGCTCAGTCGATATCGCGTGTTGAGCGATCTGGTCACGCCGCTCGCCATCGCTCTCAACGCCATTCCGATCTTCGTGCTCGTGGCGGTTCTCAACAATATGTTCGCCATCACCAGCGAAGTTCCGCGCCGCATCATGGTCACGCTGGTCGTGTATTTCATCGTGCTCGTCAACGTCGCGCGCGGGCTCACCCAGGTGAGTCCCACCCATGTCGAACTCATGCGCTCGTACGCGGCCAGTGACGTGGCCATCCTGCGCAAAGTTCGTGTGCCCAATGCGGTTCCCTATCTCTTCACCGCGCTCAAGATCGCGGCGCCGGCGTCGGTCATCACGGCCTTCGTCAGCGAGTACTTCGGTGGTTCACAAAACGGACTCGGAAGTCGAATCGCCAGCAATATCGCCAATTCGAAGAACGCCGTGGCTTGGGCCTATGTCCTGGGGGCATGTCTGCTCGGTCTAACGTTCTATGTGATCTCCAGCCTGCTGGAGGGAGCCGCCACACCCGGTGGAGGTTCCAAACGGGCCAAGAAGAGTCGCTGACTCGACGCGGTTCACAAGACCAAGGGCGAGAGCCCATGGGGAGGAGCAAAACAGAATGAGAAGGATCAAGGGATGGAAGGCGGCCGCTGCCGGTCTCGTCGCTCTGTCGTTGGTCGCCGCTGCGTGCGGTGGTGACGACGAAGAGTCGAGTGGTGGTTCGGCTGCTCCCGCCGGAGAGTGCGAAACGACCACTCCGGTCAAGTTGCAGTTGCAGTGGTTCACCCAGGCCCAGTTCGCCGGCTACTACGCCGCGATCGATCAGGGCTTCTACGCCGCACAGTGTCTCGACGTCGCGATCGTCGAGGGTGGTGTCGACATCGTTCCGCAGCAGCAGCTCGCTGACGGCGCGGTTGACTTCGCTCTGTCGTGGGTGCCCAAGGCTCTCGCCAGCCGCGAGGCCGGTGCCAACATCGTGAACATCGCCCAGATCTTCCAGCGTTCGGGCACCTTGCAGGTGTCGTTCAAGGACAAGGGCATCGCCTCGCCGGCCGACTTCGCCGGTAAGAAGATCGGTAACTGGGGCTTCGGCAACGAGTTCGAAATCTTCGCCGCACTCACCAAGGCCGGTCTCGATCCGGCCGCCGATGTCGAGTTGGTGCAGCAGCAGTTCGACATGGCTGCTCTGCTCGCTGGTGACATCGACGCCGCCGAGGCCATGACGTACAACGAGTACGCCCAGGTTCTCGAGGCCGTCAACCCCGACACCGGTGCGTTGTACACACCCGAAGACTTCAACGTCGTCTCGTACGAAGCAGAAGGCGTTGGCATGTTGCAAGACGCCATCTGGGCATCGGGCGAGCGTCTCGCCGACGAGGCCTACCGCGCGACGGCCGTGAAGTTCGTGGCCGCTTCGATTCAGGGTTGGGCTTTCTGCCGCGACAACGTTCAGGCTTGCGCCGACATCGTCGTGAGCAAGGGTTCGAAGCTCGGTGCATCGCACCAGTTGTGGCAGATGAACGAGGTCAACAAGCTCATCTGGCCGTCGAAGGGCGGAGCCGGAATGATCGATGCGGCCGCATGGGATCGCACGGCGAAGCTCTCGCAGGAGACCAAGAACCTCGAGGGTTCGACCGTGCTCACCAAGACTCCCGATGCCGAGGCGTACACCAATGACATCGTGACCGAGGCCATGGCGCTGTTGCAGTCGCTCGGCGTCAACGTCATCGGTTCGAGCTACAAGCCGATCACCGTTGAGTTGAAGGAAGGCGGCGCCTGATCGATCAGGCCTCTCCTTCGGAGAATGCAGGCGGGCGGGCTTCGGCCCGCCCGCTTCGCGTTTCTCCGGAGAACCTCGCGCCAGTTCTTTTCGTGCTCTTATGGAGTACGGGTTTCATCGTGGCCCGCTTCGCCACGCGTGATGCCGGAGCGCTCACGTTCCTCTTTCTTCGCATGGTGGCCGCCGCGGCCATCTTGTGGTTGGTTGCCGCGGCGACGGGTGCCCCGAAACTGTCGCGTTCCGATACGCAGTGGGCGGCCACGGCTGGTCTGGGTCTGCACGCGGTGTATTTGGGTGGCGTGTTCATCGCAGCCAGTTGGGGATTGCCGTCGGGACTGTCGGCGTTGATCGCGGGCCTGCACCCCGTCGTCACGTCGGTGGGTGCGCTCGTCATCCTTCGTGAGCGCCTCTCTTCGATGCAGTGGATCGGAGTTGGCCTCGGTGTCGGTGGGGTAGTGGCAGTCGTGATCGACCGCTTGGAAGCCGGTGTGAGAGGCATCACGGCCGGTGCGATCGTGGCGATGGTCTTGTCGGTGCTCGGTATGGCCACCGGCACTTTGGTTCAGCGGGCCAAAGGCGGCACGATGCCGTTGTTGCGCGGCACCGCTGTTCAGTACGCGTCAGCGGCCGTCGTGTTGGGCATCGGGTCGGTCGTGCACGAAGGATTCGAGGTTCAACTCACCGTGCGTTTCTGGTGGTCGTTGCTCTGGGCGGTTGGTGTGCTGTCGATCGCCGCGGTGCTCATCATGTTGTGGTTGCTGCAGAGGCGCGCCACGGTGCGGGTGAGCAGTTTGTTCTTCTTGACGCCGGCCCTCAGCACGCTGGAAGGTGCGCTGTTGTTCGATGAGCGCCTCGGCGCGTTGGCCGTAGCCGGCCTGGGTGTCGCCCTGGTGGGCGTCTACCTCACGACTCGCTAACCCCGTTGTTCGGGTTGGGTGTTCTGGTGAGGATTTTTCACCCCCAGGGTGAAAAATCCTCACCAGAACACCGGTTCACCGAGCCACATACACGCACTTCGTGTGGGATCAGCCGGTGTAGCGCGCGTCGGCCAGGCTGAGTACCTCGTCGATGATCGCGATGCCCTGACGCATTTCGTCGTCGCTCGTGGTGAGCGGCGGAACCACATGGATGCGGTTGAAGTGCGTGAACGGCCACAGGCCGCGGGCCTTGCAGGCTCCGATGAGTTCGACCATGGGCGCGTTGGCCTCGCCGGCGGCGTTGAACGGCACGAGCGGCTCGCGCGTCTCGCGATTCTTCACCAATTCGATGGCCCAGAACACGCCGATACCGCGCACATCACCCACGCTCGGATGCTTGGCCTTCAACTTCTCGAGTTCGGGTCCGATCACGTTGCGACCGAGATGACGCGCGTGGTCGATGATGCCTTCCTCTTCGAAAATGTTGATGCTCGCAACCGCCGAGGCGCACGCCAACGGATGGCCCGAGTAGGTGAGTCCGCCCGGGAACTGGCGCTCCTTGAAGGTGTCGGCGATGCGACGGCTGATGATCACGCCGCCCAACGGGATGTAACCCGAGTTGACACCCTTGGCGAAGCAGATGAGATCGGGAACGACGTCCCAGGCGTCGACGGCGAACCACTCACCACAACGACCGAAGCCCGACATCACTTCGTCAGCGATGAACACGATGCCGAACTCGTCGCAGATGGAGCGCACGCCATCGAGATAACCGGGCGGCGGCACGAGGATGCCGTTGGTGCCCACCACGGCTTCGAGCATGATCGCGGCCACGGTCTTGGGGCCCTCCACCATGATCACGTCGCGCAGGTGCTGCAGTGCGCGCTGCGTCTCTTGAATGTCGTCGGTGCTGTGGAACGCCGAACGGTACGGATACGGACCCCAGAACTTCACGATGCCGGGCATGCCGGGTTCGCTCGGCCAACGACGCGGATCGCCGGTGGCCTGAATCGCGCCGGCGGTAGCGCCGTGATAGCTGCGGTACGTGGTGAGAACTTTCAGGCGTCCGGTGTGCAGACGCGCCATGCGCATCGCATTCTCGGTGGCTTCGGCGCCACCATTGGTGAAGAACACCATGTCGAGATCGCCGGGCGCGCGCTCGGTGATGAGACGAGCGGCTTCGCTGCGAGCATCGTTGGCGTGAATGGGTGCGATGGTGCACAAGCGCGCGGCCTGCTCTTGAATGGCGGCCACCAACTTGGGGTGCTGGTGTCCGATGTTGACGTTCACCAACTGACTCGAGAAGTCGAGGTAGCGTTTGCCGTGGTCGTCCCAAAACCAACTGCCTTCGGCGCCGGCGACCACGATCGGGCTGATGAGCCCTTGGGCCGACCACGAGTGGAACACGTGGGTGCGGTCGTTGACGAGAGCGTCGGACGGACGAGATTCGAGGCTGGTCATACCCAAAGATTATTCGTCACACCATCGACTGAACAAACCGCTCTTTGATACAGGACAAAGGGTTGACGCCTGTCACCGTGATCTTGCTACGGTCTCGCGCATGGGTGAACGAGTTTCTTTCGCATCGAACGGTGGAACCTGCGAGGGCTACCTCGCCGACGGTGGTGGTCCGGGTGTGATCGTCATTCAGGAGTGGTGGGGTCTCGTGCCGCACATCCAAGACGTGGCCGATCGATTCGCGGCCCAGGGCTACACCGCCCTCGCGCCCGATCTGTATCACGGACGCGCGTCGTTCGAACCCGACGAAGCCGGCAAGTTGATGATGGCGCTCAATCTGGAGAAGGCCGCCAAGGATCTCGGTGGCGCGGTGGATTTTCTGCAAGCCAAGACCGGGCGCACCTCGGTGGGTGTGGTCGGTTTCTGCATGGGTGGCGGGCTCACCTTGGTGTTGGCCACCCAGCGCCCCGATGCCGTGGCGGCCGCGGCTCCGTACTACGGCGTGATTCCGTGGCCCGAGGCGCAGCCCGATTGGTCGAAGCTCTCGGCCAAGGTGGTGGGCGAGTACGCCGAGAAGGACGGCTTCGCCGGACCCGCTGCGGTGAGCGCGCTCGAATCGCAGTTGAAGTCGTTCGGCAAGGACGTCACGCTGCACGTTCACGCCGCTGCCGATCACGCGTTCTTTAACGACACGCGCCCCGATGTGTACGACGCGTCGGCGGCGGCCACGGCGTTCGCGCGCACGCTCGACTTGTTCGCCAGCACTCTGTAACGCGTCGCGAGTCAGCGGCTACAGAAATCAGTCGGTGCAGAGATCGCCCGGCGCGCTCGTGCACAGGAGATCGAACGTGGGTCCGTCGACAATGCCATCCACGGTGAAGTTGTTCTCCCCCTGGAACGTGGCGACAGCGGTTTGCCTGTCGGGTCCGAGGTCGCCGTCCACCCGCACGTCGTTACCGAGAGCCACCAGGAGTTCTTGCACCAGGCGAACCGTCGTGCTGCGGTCGCATTTGATGAGCGGCAATCCCGGCGGCATCTTCGTGATGGCGTCGTACGGCGAATCATCGAGCACGACGGGCTCGTCGATGTCGACCGCGGAATCACTGTCACCCGGCGCCACGGTGAGCGCGTCGTCGCTCACGATCGCGAGTGTGGTGGTGCTCGGGGCGGCGGCCGTGGTGACCGAGATGAAGTTGTACTTCGGGGCTTCGTCGTCGTTGCCCACGACCACGAGGCCGGTCACGATGCCGACGATGAGTCCAAGCGTGCCCCTGACGAGACCGAATCCGGTCTGCTTGTGGAGGGCTATGTGTTCACCCTAGGGCGTCGATGGCCGCCTGAACCGACAACACGCGCCGCGCATTGTCGACGTGAAGGTTCTCGATCATGCGACCGTCGACAGTGATCACACCGCGTCCCTCGGCCTGTGCTTCGTCGAACGCGGCGATCACGCGACGCGCGTAGTCGACATTGGCATCGGTGGGAGCCCACACCTCGTTGCAGATGTCGACCTGGCCCGGGTGGATGAGGGTCTTGCCGTCGAAGCCCATGTGCATTCCCTGTTCGCATTCGGCGCGGAAGGCATCGAGATCCTTCACGTCGTTGAATACGCCGTCGAGGATGAGCTTGTCGGCTTCGCGGGCCGCCAGCAGAGCGGTGGCGAGATGGGGAACGAGCGGAGAACGTCCACGAACTTGAGTGGCACGCAGTTCTTTGGCCAAGTCGTTGGTGCCCATGATCAGCACGGCCACGCGCGGGTGAGCGGCGATCGCACGAGCGTTGAAGATGGCGGTGGGCGTTTCCACCATGGCCCAGATCTTCATGTCGGCGGGCGCTCCGGCTGCGGTGAGATGTTGCGATACGGCGTCGAGTTGCTCGGTGTCGGCGATCTTGGGGATCACCACGGCCGACGCACCCGACTTGGCGGCCGCGGCGATGTCGTCGGCGCCCCACTGCGTGTCGACGCCGTTGCAACGGATGGTCACTTCGCGATGTCCGTACGCACCGCTCTGTGCAGCCGCCACGGCGTTGGCTCGAGCGGCGGGCTTGGCGTCGGGTGCGACGGCGTCCTCCAGATCGAAGATGAGCGCATCAGCGGGAATTGTCTTGGCCTTCTCGAGTGCCTTCGCGTTGGACGAGGGCATGTACAGCACGGAACGGCGAGGACGCAGGTCGGACATGGCGACTCCTTTTCGAAATCGAGATCAGAAACCGTAGGACTGGGCGAGTTCGGGATCGCGTGCGGCGAGTTCGCGCGCCAACTGCACGACCACCTTGCACTGCTTGACCGACGCGTCGTCTTCCATCTTGCCGTCGAGCATGATGGCGCCGGTGCCGTCGCCCATGGCGTCGATCACGCGCATCGCGTGGGCCACGTCACTCGGACGCGGGCTGAACACGCGACGCGCGATGTCGATCTGAACCGGGTGCAACGACCACGCACCGACGCAACCCAGCAGATACGCGTTGCGGAACTGGTCTTCACAGGCGGTGGTGTCCTTGATGTCACCGAACGGCCCGTAGAAGGGGAGGATGCCGTGCATCACGCAAGCGTCGACCATGCGTGCCATCGTGTAGTGCCACAAATCCTGCTGGAAGATCGTGCGCGGCGCGTTGGGGTCGGACGGATTGGGGTCTTGACGTACGAGATAGTCGGGATGTCCGCCGCCCACGCGCGTGGTCTTCATACGGCGATTGGCCGCGAGGTCGGCCGGTCCGAGCGAGAGGCCTTGCATGCGCGGTGACGCGCCGCAGATTTCTTCGACGTTGGCGACTCCGCGTGCGGTTTCGAGAATCGCGTGAATGAGGAGCGGCTCCTTCAGCCCGGCCTTGGCTTCGAGTTGAGCGAGCAGACGATCGACGTAGTGGATGTCTTCGGGTCCCTCGACTTTGGGGATCATGATCACGTCGAATTTGTCACCCACTTCGGTGACGATGGCGGTGAGGTCGTCGAGCGCCCACGGCGAGTCAAGACTGTTGACGCGCGTCCAGAGTTGTGTGCTGCCCATCGGAACGGTCTGAGCCACTTTCACTAGACCGGCACGCGCGGCTTCCTTGTCGGTGGCCGGAACGCCGTCTTCGAGATTGCCGAGGAGGATGTCGACGGTGGGGACGATCTCGGGGAGCTTCGACACCATCTTCTCGTTGGACGGCGGGAAGAAGTGGATCATCCTGCTGGGGCGGAAGGGGATCTCGCGGACGGGTTCGGGGGCGCCGACGGCGAGCGGTTTGAAGAAGTCACGGGCACTGCGCACGGTGCGAGGGTACGCCCTACCCTGGGTGCGTGGCTAGTTCCGTCGTCATTCATGGGCACGAGGTGGATGCGGTGCTCTTCGACGCGGGCGGCATCTTCGTGATTCCCGACCCGCACGTGCTGGCGCCGTTGTTGGCGTACTACGGAGCGAGCTCCGATCTCGACGTGTATCACCGTGCGCACTACGCCGGGATGGCGGCCAAGTCGCGGGCCGGATCACCCGAGTCGGATTGGTCGGTGTACAACGCCGAATACGTGGCGGTAGCCGGTGTGTCCGAACAGGATCGGGCCGAGGCGGCCGAGGTTCTCGGGCGGACGCGTAACGCGCACACCTGGCGTCATCCGTTGCGCGACAGCGTCGAGGCGTTGCGTGCGTTGCACGAGCGGCAGGTGCCGATCGGTGTGGTGAGCAACGCCATGGGTCAGATTGAGTCGGTCTTGGCGCGCTCGGGTGTATGTCAGGTGGGCGAGGGTGCGGGCGTTCCGGTGCGGGTAGTGGTCGACAGTCACGTGGTGGGTGTGGCCAAACCCGATCCGCGTATCTTCGATTTCGGGATGGCGGCGTTGCCCGGAATCGATCGGTCGCGCGTGGCGTACGTAGGCGACAGCGTGACGATGGACGTGGACGGGGCGCGTAACGCGGGGTTGTTGCCGGTGTTGCTCGATCCGTACGACGACCACGAAGGCGCAGCGTTCCTCCGCCTCACTTCCCTCCTCGACCTCCTGTGACACCTTTGCCGCCCGATGCGTCGAGTGCCGGTGTGCCGGGGGAGATGGTGTCGGCGCGTTGGGTCGAGTGGCGGCGGTCGGTCGATCTCGACAAGTACGACGCGCGATGGGAATCGATGGCGGCGCGGGGTGAGTCGGTCCATGGTGAAGCCGATGCGGTGTCACGTCTCTCGCGCGATCACTTCGACGGTGGCACCCTCACCGTTCTCGATGCTGGTTGCGGCACGGGGCGTCTCGGAATCGAACTCGCGAATCGCGGCCATCGTGTGGTCGGAGTCGATCTCGATCCCGACATGATCGACCGTGCTCGTCGCAAGCGCTCCGACATCGAATGGCACGCGACTGATCTCGTGGCCTTTACGACATTGACGAGGTTCGACCTCGTCGTGATGGCCGGCAACATTCCGAACTTCTGCCGGCCCGGCGAGCAAGAGCGAATTGTCGCCAACCTGGCGCAGCTACTCGCACCACACGGCTTGCTCGTTTGTGGCTGGTCGCAGGAGTCGAACGACGACTCGTATCACGCCGAGCAGTTCATCGCCGATGGTGAAGCCAACGGGCTGTCACTCGTGAGCGCGTGGAAGAACTGGGAAGGTGACGCGTTCGAGAACGGCGACTATGCCGTGATCGTTCTGTCGTAACCGGTCTTGATTACGAGACGAGGCGGCGGGCGATGACCTTGAGGCACAAGGTTTCGTCGGCACCTTCGAAGATGCTCAACACGCGCGCATCCACGAACAACCGGCTCACGCTGTATTCCTCGGCGTAGCCGTACCCGCCGTGAATCTGCATGGCTTCGCGCGTGACCCACTCGGCGGCTTTGCACACGTACGCCTTCACCATCGACGCCTCAATGGCACCCTCGCCCTTGGCCATCAACCTCGACACCTGATAGCTGAACTGGCGACCGGCCTGGATGAGCACCGCCATGCGACCCAACTTCACCTTCGTGAGTTGGTACTCGGCGATGTTGTTCCCGAACACATTGCGGTTGTGCGCGTGGTCGTAAGCGGCTTCGTACGCGGCCTGCATCACGCCCACCGCGCGCGCGGCCGTCTGCAGACGACCGTTCTCGAAACCTTCCATCTGGTAGTAGAAGCCTTTGCCGAGCCCACTCTCTTCACCGATGAGATTGGTAGCGGGCACCCACCAGTTGTCGAGAGCGATCTCGTACGAGTGCATACCGCGGTAACCGATGGTGTCGATCGGGCGGCCTTCCATCTTTCCCACCGAGCCATCGGCGCGAACGTTCTGCGTGAACTCGAAACCGTGGGCTTCGCCGCGCGGCTTCGGCACGATGAAAAGACTCAGACCCTTGTGCGTGAGCGAGCGATCGGGGTTGGTGCGCGCGAGCAACATCAACACGTCGGCGCGGCCGGCAAACGTACACCACGTCTTCACACCGTTGATCACGTAACCGGACTGTCCGTCGGGACCTTCGGCCGGCGTGGCGGTCACCTTGAGGCCAGCCACGTCGCTGCCGTAGTCGGGCTCGGTCACGGCAACCGCGACCATCACTTCGGCGGTGGCCAACTTGGGCAGCCACTCCTGCTTCTGCGCCTCGGTGCCACCCTTCACGAGCGCGCGGGTGAGGATCTCGGGACGCGTGATGAGCGAACCGCCGATACCGAGCGAACCACGGCTCAACTCTTCGGTGGCCACGACCATGGCGAGGTATTCACCTTCGCCACCTTCGGAGAACCCGCCGTACTCGCTCGGCACCGACAAGCCGAACGCACCCATCTCGGCGAGACCACTGATGATCTCTTCCGGAACGTCCTCGTTGAAACGGTGCACGTGCTCGGCGCGCGGCGCGATCACTTTCTCGGCGAACGACCGGAACGTGTCCTGCACCATCTCGAACTCCTCGTCGAGGTGACGCGGACCCTGAACATCGGCGAGCGACGCCACGAAGTCCGGATCGCGATATGTACCGATGAACGACAATGCGGAGTCGAGCGCACCACGCTCAAGACCCCACAGCGATTCGCGACCGAGGAACTTGCCCATGAGATCGTGCGCCATGTCGGCGGTGTACGCGCAGGTGATGAGACCTTCGTGGTTGCCCTTGGCGCCGTAGTCGAGCAGCGAACGCGCGGTCTCGACCGCCGACGCTGCGTGCGCGAGGTCGTAGGCCAGTACTTGGTGCTTGTCGGGGCCACCGATCTCGGACAGATGACGAAGGGCTTTGCCGACGGCGCGCGACGCAAGATCGATCACATCGGCAGCGGTCTGGAGGTCGGGGGCGACGGTGGTGCTCATCGGCGAGAACGCTACTGGTGGGCCTTCGACCACCCCGAAGTGGTGACCCCGTTCGTCCACCCGGTCGTGCGTCACCTCCGGGCCATTTGGCGCCGGTGTGGGAACATGGGTTCATGTCCGGGCTCATCTGCGTCTACTGCGGTTCGAGTTCGGGGGCCCGGCCCGAATTCGCCGACGAGGCGCGGCGCCTGGGCACCGAGATCGCCCGGGCCGGATTCGGTCTGGTGTACGGCGGCGGCCGAATCGGGCTGATGGGCATCGTGGCCGATGCGGTGCTGGAGGCGGGTGGCCATGTGCACGGCGTGATCCCCGAGCACCTCGTGCGGGCCGAGACCGCCCACACCGGCCTGCCCGTGCTCGACATGGTCGAGTCGATGCACGAACGCAAAGCGCGCATGGCCGAACTCGCCGCGGGTTTCATCGTGATGCCCGGCGGCTTCGGAACATTCGACGAAGCGTTCGAAATCCTCACCTGGAACCAGTTGGGTCTCGTCACCAAACCGCTCGTGTTCCTCGACGGCACCGGCTTCTACGGTCCGTTGCTTGCGGCCCTCGATCACGTGGTCGAGTCGGGATTCGTCGCACCGCACTCCCGACGAATCGCCGCTGTTGCGCGCACACCGGAAGAAGCGGTGCGCATCGCGTCGGGTCCGGCCCCCAATGTTCCAGGCAAGTTGAGTTCACTCGATGTGACGGCGAAGAGGAGCTCGTTGTGACCCAACCGGTCGGAGTTCCGTGGCCCACACACCAGTGGCCCGACGGCGACGTGTCGACGGTGGCCAATCCGGCGCGGCTCATCACGGCGAGCAATCAGTTGTTCGACGAGCCGTCGTCCGACACTCACGGCGCATCGCTCGCCCTCGTGGTGGTGCATCGTGGTCGCGTCGTGCACGAGCGCTACGGCGTCCAGCCCGACACGCCGTTCGGCCCAGGTGGTCCCGTCGATGCCGACACCACTCTCATTTCGTGGAGCATGGCCAAGAGCATCACGCACGCCTTGGTTGGTTTCCTCGTCGACGAACAACGGCTCGATCCCTCGGCGCCGGCTCCGGTAGCAGAGTGGTCGAACGACGATCGTCGCAACATCACGCTCGGGAACCTGTTGCAGATGCGCGACGGTCTCGATTTCGTGGAGGAGTACGTGGCCGGCGAGAACGCGCCGGTACCGCATGTGATTGACATGCTGTTCGGCTCGGGGGCCGATGATGTCGCATCGTTCGCCAAGTCGCGTCCGGTCAAGCACGAACCCGGATCGGTCTGGAACTACTCGTCGGGCACCACCAACATCGTCTCGAGCATCGTCGCGCAGACGATCGCCACCACGCACGACATCACGTCGTTCGTCGAGCAGAGGTTGTTCGCGCCCATCGGAATGACGAGTGCAACCGCGCGACTCGACGCCGCCGGCACCTTCATCGGCTCGTCGTACGTGTACGCGACGGCTCGCGATTTCGCGAAGTTCGGTTACCTCTACTTGCGCGACGGCGAATGGGATGGTGCAAGACTCCTCTCTCGCGAGTGGGTCGCCGGTGCGAAGCGTCAGCACGCGGCCGATCCGGAAACCAACCACGGGTACGGATCTCACTGGTGGATCTGGAAATCGATGTCGGGTGTGTCGGCTGCACTCGGTTACGAGGGCCAGCGCATGATCGTCGATCCGCGGCGCGACACCGTGGTGGTTCACCTCGGCAAGTGGGTGCACGACACGCAACCGCTCCTCGATCGACTGCTCACCGATGTCCTCGAGGCCACGGCCTGATGCGCAACCACCCGGCCGAGTCGGCCGGAACTGCTAGGAAACAGGTATGACGGACGCGGGAGGGACGGGCGTCGGCGAGGGTCGGGCCAAGCGCACGCCCGCCGAACGTGCGGCCGGTCGTCGTCGGGCCGCGGCCCGCACCTTCAAGGTCGTGGCCACCGTTGCCGTCGTCTACTTCATCATCCTCAACATCCCCGGATTGCGGAATGCTGTCGATCAATTGGGAGAGGTGAAGCCCGGTCTGCTCGTGGTGGGCCTCGTGCTGTCGTTCGGTGCGCTCCTGTGCTACTCGGTGATGACTCGTCACGCCTTGGGGCCGGTGGGCGCGCACCTGTCGTTGTGGCGGATGTTCCGTATTCAGTTGTCGACGCGTGCGTTGTCGAGTTTGGTGCCGGGTGGAAGTGCCGCTGGTTCGGCTCTCGGCTATCGATTGCTCACGGTGTCGAACGTCCCCGGACCTGATGCGGGGTTCGCACTCGCGACGGCGGGCCTTGCGTCGGCAGTGGTCCTCAACTTCGTGCTGTGGTTCGGGTTGGTGGTGTCGATTCCGTTGCGCGGTGTGAACCCGGTGTACGGAACGGCGGCCATCGCCGGAATCATCCTGATGGGAATCGCGGCGGCGATCATCTTCGGTCTCATCGAGGGCCAGCATCGGTCGGAGAAGTTGCTGCGCGCGATCGCTCGCAAGCTACACATGAACGAAGATCGCGCGGGCGAAGCGGTTCGTCATATCGCGGCTCGCATGCAAGAACTGTCGGAAGATCGACCACTGCTCCGCCGACTCGTGATGTGGGCCACACTCAATTGGCTCATCGATGCAGCGGCGCTGTGGGTGTTCTTGCGCGCGTTCGGTGGCGACCTGCCCATCGATGGTCTCATCGTCGCGTTTGGCTTGGCCAACGTTCTGGCCGCGGTCCCGCTCACTCCCGGCGGGCTCGGTGTGGTGGAGGGTGTGTACGTGCCGGTGATCGTGGGCTTCGGCTTGCCGCGCGCGACGGCGGTGGTGGGTGTGGTGTCGTACCGCATCGCGCAGTACTGGCTGCCCATCGTCGTGGGTGGTGGCTCGTATCTGTCGTTGCGAGTCGGACCGTGGTCGATCTCGAAGGATCGTCTCGAGCCGCTGCGCGACGTGGTGGCGGCGGTCGGAAGCTCCGAGGAGAACATCCTCGACTTCTCCGAGCGCTACCCGGCCCGCGAGCGCACACGGGAGATTCCGATGCCCCCGCAAGAGCCCGAGGTGCACGACCCCACTCGCGAGTGGACGAATGGGGAGCCGCCGGCCGACCAGCGGTAAGTTGCCCTCATGACCGTTCATGAGCGTCCCTTCGGCCGTTGTCTCGAAGATTTCCAGGTGGGCGACGTGTATCGCCATTGGCCCGGCAAGACCATCACCGAGTACGACGATCACCTGTTCTGCATGATCACGATGAACCATCACCCGTTGCACACCAACGACTGGTTCGCGTCGAAGAGCGTTCAGGGTCGCAACGTGGTGGTGGGCAACCTCGTGTACTCGCTCGTGCTCGGCATGAGCGTGCCCGACGTGAGTGGTGCGGCCATCGCGAATCTCGAAGTCGAGACGTTGCAGCACAAGTCGCCCACGTTCCACGGCGACACGATCCACGCCGAGACCCGCGTTCTCGACGTGCAGGAGAGCAAGTCGAAGAACGATCGCGGTGTGGTGACGGTCGAGACCAAGGCCTGGAATCAGGACGGCAAGGAAGTGTGTTACTTCCGTCGTCGTGTGATGGTGTGGAAGCGCGAGTTCGCGCCGTCGCGTGAGCGGCCGTACGACACCAATGCCGCATGGGGCGAAGCCTGACCGACGACGTGCGCGTTCAGCAGGACGCGCTACTGGGCTGGGCCACTCCGCGCCTGCGCGAGTTCGTGTGGCGCAGCACTCGCGATCCGTGGGCCGTGTTGGTGAGCGAGGTCATGCTTCAGCAGACCGGTGTGGGTCGTGTGATCCCGAAGTGGGGCGCGTTCATGGAGGCGTTCCCCACGCCGCGTGACTGTGCCGAGTCGTCGTTGGGCGATGTGTTGCGGCTGTGGCAGGGGCTCGGTTACCCGCGTCGTGCTCGCAACTTGCACGCGGCGGCCGGTGTGATCGTGCGCGAACACGAGGGAGAGGTTCCCGGTTCGCTCGATGCGTTGTTGGCTTTACCGGGCGTGGGTGCGTACACCGCACGAGCGGTGCTGGCCTTCGCATTCGAGTACGACGTGGCGGTGGTCGACACGAACATCGCGCGAGTGCTCGCACGGCTGCAGGGTGAGAGGCTCACTCCGAAGCGGGCGCAAGTGGCGGCCGACGAGTTGCTGGCCGAGGGAACGGCGTGGTTGTGGAACCAAGCGTTCATGGACTTGGGCGCGACGGTGTGTCGGCCGGTGCCGTCGTGCGACGAGTGTCCGTGGTTCGAGTTCTGCGCGTGGCGCGGTGAGGGTGACGACCCGGCCGTGGGTTCGGCCGGAGTGAGCGTGCCGCAGGGCCGTTTCGAAGGATCCGATCGGCAAGCGCGTGGTCGATTGATCAAGGCCTTGGGCGAGGGAAGTGTGCGGATGAAGGATGTTCCGAAGGTGATGGATCGACCGCGCGATGTGGCGGAACGATTGGTGTCGGCGTTGGCGACCGAAGGCCTCATTCACCTCGACCGATCCACCTCCACCATCCACCTCCCGTAGGAGATCCGGCTTGTGGTTCTGGTCGGTGTTCTGGCCGGTGTTCTGGTGGCGATTTTCAACCCTATGGGTTGAAAATCGCCACCAGAACCACAACGCACTCACGCACACATGAACGAGTGATGAGGGTCAGGCGCGGTAGACGTAGATGGTGTCGGTGTCGCTGCGGGGCGATGTGCGCGACAGGCACACCACGATCAACTCACCGTCACTCACCAGCCCGGCCCGCTTGGCCGACTGCACGGCCAAGTCGATGGCTTCGTCGGTGGAGTGTGGTCGCGGTGCGAGGACCGGTGTGACTCCGTAGCGCGCCATCAGTCGCGTGGCCACCCGACGATCGGCTGTGGCCGCGATGATCTGTGACGGCGCGCGACACGCGGCCAACAACTCGGCGTTGTGCCCGGTGAACGTGACCGCCAGGATCGTCTTGGCCTTCAAGCGAGCCGCCAACGCCGCGGTGGCCGCCGCCACGGCCGCTGAGTCGGGGTGCGTGTCGGCGAAGGGTGAGCGAATCCGATCGACCGAGTCGGCCTCGGTGAGAATCGCCGCCATCGCCTTCACCGTGCCGATCGGATCGTGACCGATCGCCGTCTCGGCCGACAGCATCACGCAGTCGAATCCGTCGCGCACGGCGTTGGTGACGTCGGAAACCTCGGCTCGCGTGGGGCGTGAACCGGTGATCATCGACTCGAGCATTTCGGTTGCACACACCGACACGATGCCCGCGCGCAGGGCAGCGAGCGCGATCGTCCGTTGCGCCACGGGAAGCCGAGCGAACGGAATCTCCACACCCAAGTCACCGCGCGCCGCCATCACCGCGTCGGACGCCTCGCAGATCTCGTCGAGAACCGCGAGCGCCTGCGGCCGCTCGATCTTCGACAGGATGCGAACGCCTTCGGGCACCATGCGCCGTGCTTCGTGAACATCTTCGGCTCGCTGCACGAACGACAACGCGATCCAGTCGACCCCGGCTGCTACTGCCGCCGCGATGTCGGCGCGATCCTTGGACGAATACATCTCGACCTTCACATCGGTGTCGGGAAGGTTCACACCACGGCGACCCTGCGCCGTTCCGCCACGCACCACACGAGCGCGCACCATGTGCGCGGCGACTTCGAGGGCCGACAGCTCGATGCGACCGTCGTTGACGAGAATTCGCTCACCCACCTTCACGCCGATCGCGTGCGGATCGAAACCCACGTTGGGGCCCGGGCCGTGCCCGCTCTGCCACAACGTCACTTCATCGCCGGTTGCGTCGATGCCGTCGATAAGCCGCAACTTCGGACCCTGGATGTCGACCAGGATCGACACCGTGTCCGACTGCTCGCGGGCCGACCGCACGGCGGCACCCACTTCATCGGTGGTCATGTGCGAGCAGTTGATGCGCGCCACGGAGGCACCGGCCTCCACGAGCTGGGCCACGATGTTCTGACTGGTTGGTCCGAGGGTGGCAACGATCTTGGTGCGACGCATCGCTTCAATCATGCCAACTCAGATGGTTTGCGGCTGGTCAGTCGGGTGAACTCTGACTGTCGCGGCGCTGAAGACGGAGGGAAAACGGTGTAGCGGCACATTTCACGTCGTTCGGTTCGTTCCGTAGGGTGTGAGCGCGGGTGAAAGGTGGATCGATCATGCGGTTGTTTCGACTGAGTGTCCTGGCAGTGATAGTTGTTGCGAGCTGCACCGTTGGTTCAGGTCCGTTGACAGCAGACGGGGGTCCGCCGTCTCCGAGCGGTCCTGGCACCGGCGTTCCGGGAGGAGCCGGTGCGCCGCCCTCCGGAGGTCCGGTATCGGGCGAGAATTCGAGCCCAGCCCCGTCTTCCCCATCATGTGCTGACACTTGTGGCTACGCAGTAGTGGACAACAGCGGCGTTGTACATGGTGTCATCGTCTGTCAGGAGGGGTGCTTCGGCGGAGTGATGCCGATCGACTACATGGGCTGTCCAGCGGGGTGTTCGCTGGTCCTTCAGTCGCCAGCAGACTCGACGGGAAACGTTGCTGGTGTCCACGGTCCGAATGTCGTGTACACGCCCACGGACAACACGTTCCGGCAAATCGGTGACGATGGAAACGAAACATGGACTCTCGTTGGTGGTCAACCACTCGACAGTGCCACTGTCACGCCTCCTCCAGTGCCCGACCCACCGCCGACGACACCAACAGACCCGACCACGCCGACGAACCCAATCGAGCCAACTCTTCCGAGCGAACCGACTCCGACTGACGGTTACGTCGCACCGTCGGGTCAAACTTATGAAACCGTTTCACAGATGGTCGAGAGTGAGTCGATCATTGAGCTCACGACGACTGAAGTAAGCGTCGAGTTGCCCCCGCTTCCTAACGCTGGAGTTACTTACCTCGCTCTCTTCGATCCGAATGGCCCCCAATCCTTGTATGAAGTCGAACGAGGTGAACTCGACTCGGGTCTGGCGCCGATGTCAGTCCGGACGGTTCAGCGAAGTCGACACTCTCTTTCAATCGAACGGACGAAGTTTGGCTCTGCGAGCGGAAAACTCTTTGTTGTACTCGCGACTGATTATAAGTGGCTGGGTGTCGTTTCGACCGCGGTGCAACCGCCGAAGAAGTACTCCAACTGCAAGGCGTTGCGGAAGGATTATCCGAGCGGAGTCAGTCGGGTCGCCGATGTGGTGGACAAGGGGAAGAAGACCACGTCGACGGGTCCGCTACCCGTCGTGAACCCCGATGTGTACGCACGCAACACGCGGTTGGACGCCGACAAGGACGGCATCGCCTGCGAGGTCTGATCAGGTTCGCTGGCGAGTGACGGTGGCAACGATTTCATCGAGTGCGGCGTCGGCGTAGGCGCGCATCTCGTCGTCGGTGCGATCTTGGATGGGGTGCGGAGTGAACACCCGCGCCACCTCAGGAAAGCCGAGCGACTTCGACTGCGCATCGGCCGCCGACACGAACTCGGCTGACGCGACGAACACTGCGGGAACTCCGCGCTTCTCGATATCCACGATGTCGTGCACACTGCACGACGTGCAACTGCCTCAATCGGCAAGCGCTTCGATCACCACTTGACACTGCGTGGCGATCTCGTGGCGCAGATCGACCGGCGCGGGCTTGGTGAACGTGGGCTTCTTGAAGCGGCGCACATCGGCACCCATCTCCGAGAGCCGCTGCTCGAGGCGATCGAGGAACACGTCGCCGCGCGGCTTGGAGATGTCAAGCAGGCCGACCACCAATCCGTTGAGCGACTCGGGACGACCGACACGCTCCATGGTCTGCACGCGTCGTTCGTTGGTAGGGTCGAGCAGAGTCGTCATGTGGTCACCTCCCGTGTGACTGGCTGGCTGCCAACGTCACCGTTGGCCCACCCCCCAATGATGGCAGAGAACAGGCCAGCTCCTCCGCCCGCGTGAACCAGGAGCAGGCCGCCGGGCCGGAACTTCGGCAGCGTTGCGTCCTTCAGGTGAGCCGGAACACCCTCGGCGATGCCGTTGGCCCCGCGAATCAGCTCGGACCCCGGCAGTTGCAGTCGCGCGTGGATCTCGTCGAGCACCTTTTCGCGATTCCAGCCGGCCTCGGCGAACACGCGCGAGTGCTCGGGGCCCATCACGATGATCGCGTCGAACGCCAGCACCAACTTGGGGTTGTGCAGAGTGCGCAGGCAGGCCGCGAACGTGTTGCACAAACTCTCAGGGTCGCGCGCCTGTTGGTCGACCACGCAGCGCGGTCCTTCGCCTGGAAACACGGTGATCGCGTTGCGTCCCGGAGCCACGCCACGGCTCTCGGCCAACGACGTCCAGGGCGAACCCAACTCGTCCTCGGCGAAGCAGAACGAAATCTTGCCGGGATTGCCGTGCGTCGCTCGGTCGACCTCACCGGGACGACCACCACCCACGTTGCGAATGATCAACTGAACGGCGCGCCCGATCGTGAGGTTGGCGCGGTTGCCCTGACCGAACACGTTCATACCGCTGTTCATCCCGATCGCGCGCGTGCCCGGACCGTTGCACACGATCACCGGACCGACCGGCATGGTGGTGGCGAGCACACCGTGGATGTTGAACGTGTCGTTGCACACCGCTTCCACGCCGGCGATCACCCACGGCAGGTACTCGGGCTTGCAACCGGCCATCACCGCGTTGATCGCGATCTTCTCCACGGTCACGTCGACGAGATCGGGCGGCACGACGGCCACCACGTCACTCGGAGCGCGAGTGGTTCCAGTGAGCATGCGGAGAACTCGTTCTTCGGTGGGCGGAACAACCGGCAATCCGTCGGTCCAACCGCGATCGAACATCGCTTCGAACTCGTCTTCGGCTGCGGCCGTCTCCACGCGCCGCGCCGACAGCACCGATCCGCCGAATCGAGCACGCAACGCATCGACCAAGTCGGGATCGACGCTCAGCGAGCCGCAACCCGGTCGAAACGCGGGCAGATCGAAGCCGAGATCGCTACGACCGGTGAGCGCGTGCCACTCGTCGCGCACCCAGCCGAACGTGCGCGCGACCTCGCGTCCGTGCTCCACCTTGATGACGGTCGGCACGGTTTCGATGTCGTTGTGCCAACTCACCGCCAGGTCGGCGTCGTGAATCGCGCTCACATCGGCCGGGAACGACGGATCGTCTTGTGTGTAGACCGTCACGGGAACCGTTCCGGCTTTCAGTTGCGAGATTACCGGCACCACCAGCCGACACGTCTCGCATTCGTGCTTCACCACGATCACCAAACCATCGGGGAGAGTGGGTGTCGACACGATCAGGCCTTCAGGAAGTCGAGGATGATCTGGTTGACCGCGTCGGGTCGTTCGAGATGCAAGAAGTGACCGGCACCATCGACGATCTCCATGCGCGCGTGCGCGGGCAGTTCGCCGCGAGCGGATTCGGCCACTTCGACTCCCATGCATCCGTCGGTACGGCCGTGCAGATACAGATACGACTGCGGCGGAATGGCACTGCCCTTCTCTTGCATCGACTGCAGAGCCGGATCGTTGTAACCGGCGCCGAGCGTCGCGCGATAGAAGCCGAGCGCGGCTTGCAAGTTGGCCGCGTCGCGCAGACTCGGCTTCAGCAGAGCGAGGTCTTCGCGCGCGTCGTAACCCGGCGACCAATCGGCCCACAGCATGTCGATGAACGCGAGATCGTTGGCGCCCACCACGAGATCGGAGAGCGGATGCTGGAAGAAGAACATGTACCAACTGCGTTTGATCTGTGCGAGGTTGCCGATGAACGCTGCACCGACCGCGTTGCCCGGTGGAACGGCCATCGATACGACCTTGCGCCACGCATCGGGTGCGTGACTCGCGGCGATGTGCGTGATGGGTGCGCCCCAGTCGTGGCCGATGATCACCGCGTCGGCACCACCACCGAGTGAGGCACGCAGCTCGAGCACGTCGAGGGCCGAGGCCGCGGTCTGGAAGCGTCCGTCGGCGGGCACGCCGGACGGGGCGTACCCGCGCAAGAACGGGGCTACCGCTCGGTAACCAGCGTCGGTGAGACGGGGGAGGAGGTGGCGCCAGGTGTGGGCCGAATCGGGGAAGCCGTGCACGCACACGGCGAGCGGGCCGCCGTTGTCGAGGCCGGCTGCCAGGTACGACAGGTCGAAGCCGTTGACCGACACGCTGTGTCGAGTGATTCCCCCGTGACTCATGGGCGAACCGTACTTCGCCACAGGCGGGGTGGCCTACCCGTCCTGCGACGAAGGTCACCGGACTCGCATGTTCACAAGTGATGGTCCACTGACTTAACGTTCGTTCCATCGGGGGGAATCAGGGACTTCAGGTCACGTTCTATGGCGTGCGTGGATCGACTCCATGCCATGGCGATGACACGCGGCGTTACGGCGGAAACACGTCGTGCGTTGGTCTCGACGCACCCGGAGAAGATCCGCTCGTGTTCGATCTCGGTACCGGTCTTCGTTACTCGTGCGGTCAGTCCGGTGTGCCTTCGCCGTTCCGTGGTGCTTGCTTGCTGACGCACATGCACTGGGATCACATCCAGGGTCTGCCGTTCTTCATGCCCACGTTGCGTGATGGCGCGCACTTCGACATCTACGCGCCCACACAGGACGACGGACGCACGGTGGCCGAAGTGTTCGACGCGATCATTCGTCCGCCCATGTTCCCGATCTCGTTGCGCGAACTGCCGGGCACGTTCAATTTCCATGACGTGGCCGACGACGACTTCATGGTGGGTGGGTATCAGGTGCGCAGCCGCTTGGTTCCGCACATCGGCAACACACTCGGCTTTCGTGTCACGTGGGGCGGTAAGACGGTCGTGTACTTGTCCGATCATCAAATGCCGCTTGACGGATCGATGGGTCTCGCCGATGGCGCGCGCGAACTGTGCGAAGGAGCCGATCTGCTCATTCACGATGCGCAGTACACGCCGCACGAGTTTGTGGAGAAGAACAACTGGGGTCACTGCACGGTCGATTACGCCTTGTGGGTGGCGGCCGAATGTGGTGTGAAGACGCTCGCGTTGTTCCATCACGATCCCGCGCGTTGTGACGACGAGGTCGACCAGTTGCTTGAGGCGGCCGCGTGCGAGGGTGACAAGCGCGGCGTGCAGGTGTTCGCGGCCCACGAGGGCCTCACCGTCACCGTCTAACCCCCACACTGACGTACCCCGGTGTTCTGGTGAGGATTCTTCACCCCGGGGGTGAAGAATCCTCACCAGAACACCGCTGGCACCAGAACACCGCTGGCACCAGAACACCGCTGGCACCAGAACACTGCTGGTCTAGGGTGACTTCGTGACCGAAGCGTCGATTGATCCTCGCCACTTTCGAAACGTCCTCGGACATTTCCCCACCGGCGTCACCGTCGTGACCGGCCTCGACCCCGATGGCGTCCCGCTCGGCATCACCATCGGATCGTTCGTGTCGGTGTCGCTCGATCCGCCGCTGGTCGGATTCCTGCCCGGCAAGTCGTCACGCTCGTGGCCGCGCATCGCCGCGGGTGGAAGTTTCTGCGCGAACATCCTCGGCGCCGGCCAGGACGAACTCTGCTGGCGTTTCGCCAAGGAGCCAGCCGACGGCGAACCGCACAAGTTCGGTGGCGTCGATTGGAAGCCGGCGCCGTCGGGTTCGCCGACTCTTCCCGGTGCGATCGGTTGGATCGACTGCGCGATCGACACCGTGCACGACGCGGGCGATCACCTCTTCGTGGTCGGACGTGTGAACGCGATGGAACACGCCGATGACGTCGACAACGCGATGATCTTCTTCCGGGGCAAGGTCGCCAAGATCGACATGCCACCGGCCTGACGATGGATGCCGTTGGCCTCGCTGCCTCGGTGATCCTCGGCGCCACCATGTGCGTGGCCGCGTTCTCGAAGCTGCGCACTGGTCGCGCGTGGGAAGCGCAAGGATCAGCGCTCGGCGCGCCCCGCATCGTCCTGCCCCTCGTGCCGTGGATCGAACTCGCACTCGGCGCTCTCCTCATCGTGCAGATTGCGGCCACCGCGGTGTCGATCGCCGCGCTCGCGTTGCTCGGGAGCTTCTCCTTACTGCTCGCGTTCAACCTGGCGCGAGGACGTCGGCCGGTGTGCGCGTGTTTCGGCGAGTGGAGCACCAAGCCGCTCGGGCCGGGTCACCTCGTGCGTAACGGGGTGCTCGAAGCACTCGCCGTCGTGGTGTTGGTGGCGTCAGTCGCCTAGAACGATCTGCAAGAAGGCGCACACGCGCGCTTCGTCGCGCCAACGGTCATAGCGACCGCTTGCGCCACCGTGACCGGCGCCCATCTCGGTACGAAGAACGAGCGGCGCATCGTTGGTGCGCACGGCGCGAATGCGCGCGACCCACTTGGCCGGCTCGTGGTACGCCACACGCGGATCGTTGAGGCCTGCGGTGACGAACAGCGCGGGATACGAACGCGCGGTCGCGTTGTCGTATGGCGAATAGGTGAGCATGTACGACGCGAATGGTTCGTCGCGCGGATCGCCCCACTCCTCCCATTCGGTGACGGTGAGCGGTAGCGACGGATCGCTCATCGTGGTCACCACGTCGACGAAGGGAACCTCGGCCACCGCGGCCGACCACAACTCGGGCCGGAGATTGATGCAGGCGCCCACGAGCAATCCGCCGGCACTGCCGCCGCGAACAGCGAGACGTGTGCCGTCGACCAGGCCACGCCGCACCGCATCGTCGGCCACGGCGTTCGTGTCGTCGAACGTGTTGCGTTTGTTGAGCAACTTGCCGTCCAGATACCACTGGCGGCCCATCTCGCCGCCACCGCGCGGATGCGCAAGGATCCACGTCCAGCCGCGATCGACCAACGACAACCGGGCCACCGAGAACCACGGCGGCATCGACGCTTCGTACGAGCCGTACGCGTACACGACGGCCGGGCCCGCGGCAGCAGAACCGGAAGCACCAGCAGCGCCAGCAGAACCGGTCAGGCGGACCACGTCGTACGGCACGAGTGTTCCGTCGGCGGCGGTGGCCCACTGACGGATGCTCTCGTAGCGCGCCAGGTCGACGTTGGGTGTGGGTGCCCGCTTGAGCATCACACGCTCGGACGTAATGATGTTGTGTTCCCACACGGTCGACGGCGACACCAAGCTCTCGGTGGCGAAGCGCACCCACTCGGTGTTCCACTCGGGATTCGCGTCGAGTTCGACGTCGTGCGGTGACTCGCCCAGGTCGATGCCCGTCGACGATCCGTCGCGCCGCACGATGCGCAAGCGCGGCTGTGCAGCGACCCACTCGTGAACGACGAGATGCGACACGAATGGGTCGACGCGCGTGATGCGATTACCCGGGCTGTGTGGAATGAACTCGGTCCACTGATCGGGCGTCTCGGTCGGTGCCGTCATCACACGGAAGTCGACGGCATCGAGATTGGTGAGGACGACGAAGCGATCGCCCCAATGATCGAGGTGATACTCCAGATCGTCGGTGCGCGGACGAACCACACGCGGTGCATCGAGTGGTGTTCGTGCCGAGATCAGCCACGACTCGCTCGATGTCTTCGAGTCGGAGTCGATGACGATCCATTCGCCGTTGCGCGTGAGGTCGATACCCACGTAGAAGCGCTCGTCGGCTTCATGGAAGATCTGCACGTCGTCGGACTGCGCGGTGCCGAGGCGGTGACGCCACACCGTGGACGGCCGCTCCTGCTCGTCGTACGTGACGTAGAACAGGTACTGCGAATCGGCACTCCAGGCCGTTCCGGCCCACGAGGTGTCGCTGATTTCATCGGCCAGATCGGTGCCAGTGGCGAGATCGCGCACGTGCATCGTGAAGTGCTCGCTGCCGTCGACGTCGAGCGACCACGCGAGCAACGATGCGTTGGGGCTCACGTCGAACGCACCGAGGGAGAAGTACTCGTGAGCACTCGCCTCGGCGTTCTCGTCGAGAATCACCGTCTCGGCGGCGGTGTCGCGCGAACGGCCGCGGCAGTGGATGAGATACTGCGACCCCTCCTCGGTGCGCGACACGTACCACCAGCCTTCTTTGAGCGTGGGCACGCTCTGGTCGGTCTCTTGGATGCGCGACTTGATCTCGCCGAAGATCGTCTCCAACAACTGTTCGTGCGGTGCGAACCATGCGTTGCAGTGCGCGTTCTCGGCGTCGAGGTAGACGATGGTGTCGGGGTCGTCGCGATCGGCGAGCCAGTAGTACGGATCGTCGACGTCGCCGGTGGTGCGCGAGAGGCGAGTGGGCTTGAGGGGTGCGACCGGAGCGGGGCCGATCGGTGCCGGGGGAGTCGTCGACATCGCCGCCAGGGTATGTGTCCGATCGAACGCCGCTCGCCTCGCCGACGACAACCGGGTCACCATTAGCGTCTCCCGCATGCGGGTGTGGATCGACCAGGACCTGTGCACGGGCGATGGCCTGTGCCTCGACCACTGCCCCGACGTGTTCGTGCAGTTGGAGGACGGCATCGCCTACGTGGCCGAGCAGGGTCAGGCCCTGAACGACCCGGGTGGGGCCGGCAGCCTGGCCTGGGTGCCTCTCAAGCACTACCAATCGGTGGTGGACGCGGCCGAGGCCTGTCCCGGCGAGTGCATCTTCATCGAGATAACCCCGGCCTCAGTTGCCAAAGCCTCCTGACCCGCCGGTGGACTCGGCCGGTCGAATTGTTACTATAGCCGTAGTGGAAATTCCCCGGGTCACCGGGGTGCCCGACCCCTCCAAGGAGACCCTGAATGACCTCGTTCGACCTGGATCTCAGCAAGTACTCGCTCGGCTGGAGCGACGACGTCGAGTACGCGTTCGCGCCCGAGAAGGGCCTCAGCGATCGCGTGGTCGATCAGATCTCGTGGTGGAAGGGTGAGCCGCGTTGGATGACGCAGTTCCGTCTGCGCAGTTTGCGCCTGTTCGACAAGAAGCCGATGGCGCCGTGGTTCGCCGAGAACATGCCCGACATCGACTTCCAGGACATCTTCTATTACTTGCGTCCGGCCACCGATCAGGTGGACGAGTGGGACGATCTGCCCGAGCAGATGAAGGCCACGTACGAGAAGCTCGGCATTCCCGAAGCCGAGCGCAAGTACCTCGCTGGCGTGACCGCGCAGTATGAAAGTGAAGTTGTCTTCCACCGCAACCGCGAAGATCTCGAGGCGCAGGGCATTCTGTTTTGCGACATGGACACCGCGTTGCGCGAGTACCCCGAACTCGTGAAGCAGTACTTCGGCACGGTCATTCCGCCAGGTGACAACAAGTTCTCCGCTCTCAACAGTGCGGTGTGGTCGGGTGGCTCGTTCATCTATGTTCCGCCCGGAGTCGAATGCGAGATGCCGCTGCAGGCGTACTTCCGCATCAACTCCGAGAACGCTGGCCAGTTCGAGCGCACGCTCATCATCGCCGACGAAGGTTCGAAGGTGCACTACATCGAAGGTTGCTCGGCGCCGGTGTACACGAGCGATTCGCTGCACTCGGCCGTGGTGGAAATCGTCGTGAAGCCCAGTGCTCGCGTCACGTACACCACCATTCAGAACTGGTCACCCAACGTGTACAACCTCGTCACCAAGCGTGCGCGCGTGGAGGCCGAGGGCCACATGGAGTGGATCGACGGCAACATCGGTTCGAAGCTCACCATGAAGTATCCGAGCGTGTATCTCGTGGGCCCCAAGGCCACGGGCGAAGTCCTGTCGGTGGCGTACGCCGGCGCGGGTCAGCATCAAGATGCCGGCGCGAAGATGGTGCACGCCGCGCCCGAAACCACGTCGAAGATCGTGTCGAAGTCCATCAGCAAGGACGGCGGCATCACCACCTACCGCGGACTCGTTCGCGTCGACGAAGGTGCGTACGGCTGCAAGAGCCACGTGCAGTGCGACGCACTCATCCTCGACGAAACCAGCGAGAGCCGCACGCTTCCGTACATGGAAGTGGGGGAGAAGGACGCGCAGATCGGTCACGAGGCCACCGTCTCGAAGATCGCCGACGAACAACTCTTCTACTTGCAGAGCCGCGGCCTGTCGCAGGAGCAGGCCATGAGCATGGTCGTGAACGGATTCATCGAACCCGTCACGCGCACGTTGCCCATGGAGTACGCGGTCGAGTGGAGCCGCCTCATCGAGTTGCAAATGGAAGGCTCGGTCGGCTAACCGAGAATCTGGTGAGAGATCTTCACCTCTGAGGTGAATTTTTCTCACCAGAACATCACGCTAGGGTCGAATGAGTTATGCCGATGCGTCAGGAGTGCAAGCACTTCGAGAGTCGCACCTATCCCAACGGTGACACCGTGCGGAAGTGCAACCTCGATCTCGCGCCCGATGCACCGTGGCGTTGCCCCGACAATTGCTCGGCGTACGACCGCCGTCCCGATGCGGGTTGGAGTTACGGCTCGCTCGTCACACCGTCGACGCCGCAGGAGCCGCCGGGTCTGGATGACGGCTCGGCCGCGGCCGTGCTCGATCAGGCCGAAGACATCGTGAACGCGATCGGCGCACAGGTGATGGCCGACGTGGCGGCCCAGGCCGAGTGGGATGCCCAGCCGCGGTGGAAGCGTGCGTTCAAGCGCAAGCCCAAAGACTGAACCCGGTTCCCTCACCGGTTCCGCCCGGGTTCCGCCCGGGCAATTTCCACTATCCCGGTAGTAGAATTTCCTCCGTGCCCGTGTTGACCCCCGACATGGTGCGCAGTTCCGGCGCCTCGTGGCCCGACGTTCGCTCGTCGGCCCTGGCCCGGGCCGCTGCGGCACCTTTCCCCACCACCGACCTCGAGCATTGGCGTTACAGCCGCATCGACGAACTCGACCTGGCCCGTTTCGCGCCGGCCGACACGCCGAGCACCGTCACCGGTGGTGGCGCCGATGCCGTGATCACCCGCGTGGCCACCTCGGCCGCCAGTGCCGATGCTTCGTTCACGCGTCTGTTTCCGTCGAACGTTCACGATCTTGAACTCTTCGCCGCACTCAACCTCGCGCACATGGACGTGATCGTGGTGTCGGTGGCGGCCAACAAGGTCGTGTCCGAGCCCGTCGTCATCACGCACCAACTCGGTGGCAGCGGCAAGGCGTTCTTCCCGCGCGTGGTGGTGGAAGCCGGTCGCAACAGTGAAGTCACCGTCGTCGAGCGATTCGTGTCGCCCGATGGTGATGCGCTCCTCGTGGTTCCGGTTCTCGACGTTCGTGCCGAGCAGGCCGCGCGCGTGCGCTACTTGGGCATCAACGAACTCGGTACGTCCAGCTGGCTCATCGGCGATCAGCAGTCGTCGGGCGATCGCGACTCCGACACGCTGCTGGCCACGGTTGCACTCGGTGGCGATTACGCGCGCGTGTCGACGGCCGCGCGACTCATCGGCCAGGGTGGTAACACGCGCCAGGTCGCGCTCTACTTCGCCGGTGGCACGCAGATGCACGACTTCCGCACTTTGCAGGAGCACGTGTCGCCCCGCACCACCAGTGATCTGCTTTTCAAAGGTGCGGTTCAAGACACCGCCAAGAGCGTGTACACCGGCCTTATCAAGATTCACAAGGACGCCAAGGGATCGGCGGCGTTCCAGACCAATCGCAACCTCACGTTGTCGCACGGCGCGTGGGCCGAGAGCGTGCCCAACCTCGACATCGAGACCAACGACGTGAAGTGCAGTCACGCGTCCACCGTTGGCCCGATCGACGAAGAGCAACTCTTCTATCTCGAGAGCCGCGGTGTGCGTCCCGATGTGGCGCAGCGACTCGTGGTGCTCGGTTTCTTCGACGAAGTGCTCGCGCAGCTTCCGGTGGGCGAACTCGCCACCTCGTTGCGGGCGCAGGTGTCGCGCAAACTCGCGATCGGAGAGCAGTCATGACCGCGGTATGCCGCCTCGACGATCTGGCGCCTGGTACGGCTCGTAAGTTCGACGTGAACGGTGTGGCCGTTGCGGTCGTTCGCATCGATGACGACGTGTACGCGATCGGCGACGTGTGCAGTCACGCCAACGTGTCGCTGAGCGATGGCGAGGTGTGGTGCGACGAGAAGCAACTCGAGTGCCCGCGCCATGGCAGCGCGTTCAGCCTGGTGACCGGCGTGCCCAACACGCTGCCGGCCACTCAGCCCGTAGCGGTGTACGCGGCCCGGGTCGACAACGGACAGATCATCGTGGAGGCCCAGTGAGCACTCTCGACATTCGCGGTCTGACGGCCACCGTGGCCGGCAAGCAGATTCTCAACGGCATCGATCTCACCATTTCGTCGGGTGAAGTGCACGCCGTGATGGGCCCGAACGGTGCGGGCAAGAGCACGCTCTCGGCCGTGATCATGGGCAAGCCCGGCTACACCGTCACCGGCGGTCAGGTGTTGCTCGATGGTGTCGACATGCTCGCCCTGCCCACGTGGAAGCGCGCCGCGGCCGGACTTCATCTCGTGATGCAGTACCCCACCGAGGTGCCGGGCGTGCAGCTCGACGCCATGCTCGCAGAAGCGCTCCGCGACCGCGGTCGCGAGAAGGATGTGGCCACTCTCGGCGCCACGTTGCGGGCCGAGGCCGGTCGTATCAACTTCGACGAGAAGTTCCTCGATCGAGCTCTCAATGTCGACTTGTCGGGTGGCGAGAAGAAGCGCAACGAAACGTTGCAGATGTCGGTGCTCAAGCCGAAGATCGCCATTCTCGACGAACTCGATTCGGGCCTCGACGTGGATGCTCTACGCGATTGCGCGCGCCGGGTGATGGACGCGACTCGCGAAGACAACTTGGGTGCACTGGTGATCACGCACTACAGCCGGTTGCTGGAAGAACTCAGGCCGAGCCGGGTGCACATTCTGGTGAAGGGGCGCATCGTGCAGTCGGGTGGTCCCGAGTTGGCCGATGTGCTCGAACGCGACGGCTACGCCACCTTCTCCGCCACCTTCTCCGCGTAAGGGATTGTGGTTCTGGGTGAAAAATTCGCTGGAATCCAGCGAATTTTTCACCCAGAACACCAAGGTTCAGCCGAGGGAGGCGCCGCAGTCGGTGACGGCCTTGAGCATCGACGCGTTGAACTCGTCGCTCGACACCGCTTCCGAACCCGTGAGCTCCGCCATCGCCATGCCCTTCAGCATCTCGACGTCGATCTTGTCGGTGATGCAGGTGGCCTGCTCCTCGGTGAACTGCTGAGTGAGCTGTTCTCTCATCGTCCCGATGATGTCGACACAGTTGAACACGGCGTCGACCACAGTGCTGAATTCTTCGTCGTTGAAGCCGTAGTTGCTGATCTCTTCGAGGCCGCCGTCACCGAGACCCAGTTCGATGAGGCGCTCTTCGCCGATTTCGCTGATCATGGTTCCGGCCACACACGCGGCCTGATCCTCGGACGTGAACGTGCCGGTGTCGTCCTCCATGAACGCCTTCGTGAGAGCCTGACCGAACTCGGAGTCGGCCTCCTTGGCCGCGCCGGCCGACGAACCATCGAGGTAGTCGTTGGTTCCATCGCTGTCTCCGCCACCGCAGGCGACGAGAGCGAGTGATGCAGCCGCAACAGCGGCGAATCGACGGATGTTCATGACGGTCCCCTCCATCGGCACCGCGGGAGGGGACCGACCGAACGATCCTGTCACATGGCACGCAAGC
>Ga0194130_10000367_pt1 | contig 87756 bp, 85 predicted proteins | sample TA2KigsurfametaG_FD_160084 | JGI IMG/M metagenome (GOLD analysis project Ga0194130, IMG submission 160084) | Freshwater microbial communities from Lake Tanganyika, Tanzania - TA2015050 Kigoma 12 surface | ecosystem: Environmental > Aquatic > Freshwater > Lake | place: Tanzania: Lake Tanganyika... | reverse complement strand
AACTGTTTAACTGGAGTTTTGGAGTTTCAACACTTAGCATGGTGGTGGTTCGGTGGGAGTTAGGCTTCCTCCGCCAGTCTTTTTAACCGCAAAGCAAGTCAGACTGGGGCGTTGAGGAGAATGATAAAGATTATCATTCTCAAATTTAACATGAAATGTAGCATTTTGTCCATAGACCCACTGCACCCGGCCCTTTGGAGTCTTTTCGTTGAGTTAAAAGAGGGGTGGGCTGTGTGGCAGGCTAACGTTGGTGCAGCGGATTACTGCCTCGATCGAGTGCCGAGTTCGAGTCCACTGCAACCGCGTATCGCTGTGGAACTGCCTTGGGATGAAAATCGATCAGATCGGATTGTTCACAGGATGATCGATCTGTGTCCTAGTTCCGATCGTGTCAAAACCTTGGCACTATCGAGAATCGGAAATTAAGTATATTACATTAGTGTTGACGTAGCGTGAAACCGACGCATAACCACCCCAATGCAGCGGACGAACAGGGTCTTTGCGCTTCGGTTCAGGTTTTCTCGTCGCCGCTGATTGGGAACGTTAGCTCAAGGGCTTACTCCACACTCTTCAACAGAACGGAACGGTCCGCCCAGGTATTGCCTGGAAGTTAAGCAACGTTGCCAGAAGCCGGCCGGGTAGTGTTTTCCTTGGACCCTTGCCCAGCGATGGCGATGTCAGGGTGAGGGTGTATCTGATGTGGCCGGCGGCGCGCTGCCATGAATCCAGCTCTGCGGAGGTGCCCTGTGGGTCCGGCAGCAGCGGCAAGGCCGCCCGGTGCAAGGTCTCCGTGATCCGCCGGGCCAACAACAGCGCCACGGTGGCGGTGACGAACCCCGAGGGCCAGAAGCGTCAGTTCCTGTTCGTGAAGGGCAAGGCCGTCGTGTCCGATCAGCCCGAATCGCTCACGGTGCAGCGGCGCGGCGATGTGTCGGTAGGATCCTTTTTCTGAGCCTCCCTTGCCTGGACGTTCATGACGAAGCTTGATTTCGCCTGGGCATTGACGGGGTATGTCCTGGTCAGCTTTGTCCTGTTCCTGGCCACCTCCTTCACCACGCTCGGCTGGATTCTTTTCTTTCTGCTCCTCCTGCCGATCTATGCCGTGATCGTGCTGGCGAGGTGGCTGACCCTTGGGCGGAACCATGGCGATCGCGTTCGCACCAGGATCTGGATCTGGTCCGTCGTTCTGGTGCTGCAGATTGCAGTCCTTCTGACGTCTCCGGGCAACTGCTATGGCTGGAGTCAGGGGGATCGCTGCTACTCCAACCTTCAGATCGTCATGGGACAGGCCCCGCGGACCGGACCCAGCAAGCTGGCGCGGTGGAAGCCCGTGGAGAACAGCTTCCACCTGTTCATCCTGGCCTATGGAGCCTCCCTGGCTCTGGCGGTGTCGCTGACGGCTGCCAGGGGAAATGACGGGTGATGAAGCGTTCCATCGGCCGTCCGCCCAGTGTGTGGATCACCCAGGTTCTTTTTCTCCTCTCCCTGATCGGCTTCGGGGTTGCCTTCCTGGGCGCTCTCTTCAGCTGCTTTTCGGGTGGACCGTCCCCGCGTTGTCCCGCGTCCGTCACGCCCACAGACGTCCTGACGAGCCTTCTGGTGCTCGTTCTGGCGGGCCTGACGTTCTGGGGGTTGCAGAGACGACGACGCTACGGCCAGTGGCTGGCGGTCACCCTGTTGATCGCTGCGATGGTCGTCGGTGTGGTCGAGAGTCCGCTGCCCAGAGCACTCGGCGTGCTGCTGCTCTCCCTGTTCCCCGGTGGTGGCGGTCTACCGGACCCTCTCCTGCCCTGCGGCCATCCGTTCGGCGGGATGACCTATCTCTGTGGCCATTCCAGTTATCCGGCCCTGGCCTGGAGGATCAGCGCCGATCTGCTCCCGTCCCTGCTTCTGGGTGTTCTTGCCTGGCGGCTGCTGGGCAGCAAGGCCGCCAGACAATTCTTCGGCCAACGAAGTACCTTGTAGCCCCTCGGACCTTCACACCTCCGCCAGCACCTTTTCCTCCTCCTCCACGCTCACCACCCGCCCGACATCCTCGAAGCCATCGATCTGGTCGAAGTTGAGGTAGCGGTAGAGCTGGTCGGAGAGGGGATCGATCTTGGCCGCCGCGATCTCCAGGTACTCGGCCGGGCTGGGAATGCGGCCCAGCAGGGCGCACACCGCCGCCAGTTCGGCGCTGCCCAGGTACACCTGGGCGCCGTTGCCGAGGCGGTTGTTGAAATTGCGGGTGCTGGTGGAAAACACGGTGGTGTTGTCCTCCACCCGGGCCTGGTTGCCCATGCAGAGGGAACAGCCGGGCAGCTCCATGCGGGCGCCGGCGGTCTCGAACTTGGCGGTGTAGCCCTCGGCCCGCAGCATCTCGTCGTCCATGCGGGTGGGCGGGCAGACCCACAGCCGGGCGGCGCTGGTGCCGGCCCCGTCCAGCACCGTGGCGGCGGCGCGGTAGTGGCCGATATTGGTCATGCAGGAGCCGATGAACACCTCATCGATCCGGTCGCCGGCCACCTCGCTCAGCAGCTTGACGTTGTCGGGATCGTTGGGGCAGGCCAGGATCGGTTCGCTCAGTTCGTCCAGGTTGATGTCGATCACCGCCGCGTACTCGGCGTCGGCGTCGGCCTCCATCAGCACCGGATCGGCCAGCCAGGCCTCCATCGCCTTGATGCGGCGCGCCAGGGTGCGGGCATCGCTGTAGCCCCGGGCGATCATGTTGCGCATCAGCGCCACGTTGCTGCGCAGGTACTCGCTCACCGTCTCGACGCTCAGCTTGATCGTGCTGCCGGCGCAGGAGCGTTCGGCGGTCGCGTCCGTCAGTTCAAACGCCTGCTCCAGCTTCAGATCGGGGAGCCCTTCGATCTCCATGATCCGGCCACTGAAGATGTTCTTCTTGCCGGCCTTCTCCACCGTCAGCAGGCCCTGCTGGATGGCCACGTAGGGAATGGCGTTGACCACGTCCCGCAGGGTGACGCCCGGCTGCAGGGAGCCGGAGAAGCGCACCAGCACCGATTCGGGCATGTCGAGCGGCATGGCGCCGATGGCGGCCGCGAAGGCCACCAGGCCGGAGCCGGCCGGGAACGAGATCCCGAGCGGGAAGCGGGTGTGGCTGTCGCCGCCGGTGCCCACCGTGTCCGGCAGCAGCAGGCGGTTGAGCCAGCTGTGGATGATGCCGTCGCCGGGCCGCAGGGCGACGCCGCCCCTGGAGCTGATGAAGTCGGGCAGCTCGGCGTGGGTCTTGAGATCCACCGGCTTGGGGTAGGCGGCGGTGTGGCAGAAGCTCTGCATCACCAGATCGGCGGAGAAGCCCAGGCAGGCCAGCTCCTTCATCTCGTCGCGGGTCATGGGCCCGGTGGTGTCCTGGCTGCCGACGCTGGTCATCAGCGGTTCGCAGCTGGTGCCGGGGCGCACCCCCGCCAGGCCGCAGGCCTTGCCCACCATCTTCTGGGCCAGGGTGAAGCCCTTGCCCGTGTCGAGAGGGGCGACCGGCCGGATGAAGGCCTCCGACGGGGGCAGGCCCAGCTGCAGCCGCACCTTGTCGGTGAGGGAGCGGCCGATCAGCAGGGGGATGCGCCCGCCGGCCCGCACCTCGTCGGCGATGGTGCTGGGCTTGAGTTCGAAACGGGCCACCACCTCCCCGGCCCCCGGCTCGCCCGCGGCCCGCTCGATCGTGCCGGCGTGGGGCCGGATCGTGATCACGTCGCCGCTGTTGAGCCCGCTCACGTCGCACTCGATCGGCAGGGCGCCGGAGTCCTCGGCGGTGTTGAAGAAGATCGGCGCGATCTTGCCCCCGAGCACCACCCCGCCGCTGCGCTTGTTGGGCACATGGGGGATGTCGGTGCCGATATGCCAGAGCACCGAGTTGATCGCCGATTTGCGGGAGCTGCCCGTGCCCACCACATCGCCCACATAGGCCAGCGGATGGCCCTTGGCCTTCAGTTCGGCGATCAGGCCGAGCCCTTCGGGCATCCGCGTCTCCAGCATCGCCATCGCGTGCAGGGGGATGTCGGGGCGGGTGGTGGCGTGGGTGGCCGGCGAGAGGTCGTCGGTGTTGGTCTCGCCCGTCACCTTGAACACCGTGACGGTGATCGCCTCCGGCAGGGGCGGCCGGGCATGGAACCATTCCGCCGCCGCCCAGCTGTCCACCACCTGGCGGGCCAGGTGGTTGGTCTCGGCCAGCTCCAGCACGTCGTGGAAGGCGTCGTAGACGAGCAGGGTGCGGCTCAGCCCCCGGGCCGCCTCGGCGGCCACGTCCGCCTCCGGGCAGGAGAGCAGCTCGATCAGGGCGCCGACGTTGTAGCCGCCGATCATGGTGGCCAGCAGGCGCGTGGCCTCCAGGGGGCTCACCAGGGGGCTCGTGGCCGTTCCCTTGGCGATCCCGCTCAGCCAGCCGGCCTTCACATAGGCGGCCTCATCCACCCCCGGCGGAATCCGTTCGCTCAGCAGGTGCAGCAGGAAGGACTCCTCGCCGGCGGGCGGCTGCTCCAGCAGCTGGGTGAGGGCCTGGGCCTGGGGGGCGGTGAGCGGCAGGGGCGGCACGCCCAGGGCCTCGCGGGCCGCGGCGGCCTCCCGGTAGCTGGGCAGCAGTTCGGAGGCCGACAGGGGGGCGGAGCTCGGGGAGACGGACATATGGACGCAGGACCGCATGGGCATCCCATCCATTGTTCTTCCCCGCGGGTCCGCCCTCTGGTGACGACGGCTGCAGAAGTTGGCGCTGGCATCGGTGCCGCCAGTTCGTAGGCTGGGGGGTCTGACCATTCCCGCCGGCCGCCGCGCATGATCCCCACCTCCGATCTCCATGTGGTGGAAACCCGGCCGCTGGTGCCGCCGGCCGTGCTGCACGCGGAGCTGCCCCTGTCGGAGCAGGCGGCCCGCACCGTGCAGCAGGCCCGGGAGCGGATCAAGGCCATCCTGCACGCCGGCGACCAGCGGCTGCTGGTGATCGTCGGCCCCTGCTCGGTCCACGACGTGGCCGCCGCCCGGGAGTACGCCGAAGCCATCGCCCAGGCCCAGCGCCGCCACCGGGACGAGCTGGAGATCGTGATGCGGGTCTACTTCGAGAAGCCCCGCACCACCGTGGGCTGGAAGGGGATGATCAACGACCCCCACCTCGACGGCAGCTACGACATCAACACCGGCCTGCGCCGGGCCCGTTCCCTGCTCCTGCACCTGGCGGAGCTGGGCCTGCCGGCCGCCACCGAGGTGCTCGATCCGGTGGTGCCCCAGTACCTCGCCGACCTGATCAGCTGGACCGCCATCGGCGCCCGCACCACCGAGAGCCAGACCCACCGGGAGATGGCCTCGGGCCTGTCGATGCCGATCGGCTTCAAGAACGGCACCGACGGCAGCGCCGCCACCGCCATCAATGCCATGGAGGCGGCCGCCCGGCCCCACCATTTCCTGGGCATCAACAGGGAGGGCCAGGCCGCGATCGTGTCCACCACCGGCAACCCGGACGGCCACCTGGTGCTGCGGGGCGGCAAGAGCGGCACCAACTACCACGCCGAGGCGGTGGAGGCGGCGGCGGCCCTGCTGGCCAAGGACGGCCTGCCGGCCCGGCTGATGGTGGACTGCAGCCACGGCAATTCCAACAAGGACTACCGCCGCCAGGGGGAGGTGCTGCGCCAGGTGGCCGAGCAGGTGCGGGGCGGGTCCGTCCACGTGATGGGGGTGATGCTGGAGAGCCATCTGGTGGAGGGAAATCAGAAGATCTCCGCCGACCTGGCCTCGCTCACCTACGGCCAGAGCATCACCGATGCCTGCATCGATCTGGCCACCACCCTGGATCTGCTCGTCGAGCTGGCCGAAGCGGTGCGCCAGGCCCAGGCCCGCAGCCTGGCCCTGGCCTGAAGGGCTCCACTCTTCTCCAGGACAGGCCATTCAGCACTCGAAAGGTGAGAGTGCTGATCCGATCTTCTGCAACAGAGTGTTCCTGGTGAACAGCTGACTGGCGTGCCCTGGGTACGTTTGGGACCAGCAAGATCGTGGTGGGCTGCTGATGACCTATCTCCTGCAGTTCTGCGGGTTGTCCGACCCCTTGCAGCTCTTCTATCTCGAACAGAAGTCCGTCACCTCCCCCGCCGGCGGCCCACCCGCTCCCGGCCCGATCTATGGCGGTTTCCGCCCCTTCCAGCTCGACGACCTGCTGGGCTGGGCCCTCGACACGGCCCGGGGCCGCTGCTGGGACGGTGAGGCCATCCAGCTGCTGGTGATCGATGTCTGGATGGAGCGGGCCGATGTGATCCGCCAGTGGCAGCTGCGGCTGCGGGAGGAGCCAGCCGAGCGTGTGCTGGTGGCCGGCATCGGCACCCAGCGCGACTGGGAGCTCCGCTGCGAGCAGCTTCTGCGGGCCTGAGCTGCTGGGGCGCCCCTCAGTCGCCCTCGAGGCCGAACAGCTGCCGCATGCGCTCCAGGATCGAGGTCTGGCGGCGGGCCGCATCCGGCGAGGAGAGTTTCTCCAGTTCGGAGCGCCGCTGGCCCACGATCGCCGCCAGCGCCTCCAGCACCCCGGCATCGTCCTCCACCAGGGGCATGAAGTCGTCCCGCTCCACCTCCAGCAGCACACATTCTCCCCGTGAGCGCACCGTGGCCGTGCGGGGTTCGCCGGTGCAGACCCTCATCTCCCCGAAGATCTGATCCCGGCCCAGCACCGCCACCGAGCGCCCCAGGGGGAGCCGTCGGCCTTGAACACCTCCACCTCGCCAGCCACCACCTGGAACAGGGCCTCCCCCTCTTCCCCCTCGGCCACGATCGTTTCGCCGGAGCCGAAGCGCAGGCAGCGCACCTCCGAGGCGAGTCGGTTCACCTGCTCGGGGTCCAGCTGGGCGAACAGCCAGCTGCGCCGCAGCAGCTGCGCCGACAGCGAGGCATCCACGCCGGTGGGGTGGGACGGATCGCGCTGGGTCTGGCGGCGCTTCAGTTCCCGCACCGGGTAGGGCAGCTCCCAGCCCTGCCGCTCCAGGGCGTACCAGATCTGCTCCAGCAGTTCGCCGCGCAACCGCAGCCGATCGCCCTCCGACGGCCCCCGCTGGTACCCCTGCAGCTCGTAGCGGATGCGGGAGTCCTCGTAGGCGCTGATCAGCACCTCCGGCTCGGGGTCGACCAGCACCAGGGGGTTCTCGGCCATCACCCGCAGCAGCAGCTGGCGCGCCCGGGCCGGCGGGATCTCGTAGCCCAGGGCGATCTCGAAACGGTTCCCCACCGGCTCGTGCTGGCTGAAGCGCCGCATCGGGTTGTCCGCCACCAGCCCAGGGCCTCCGGGCACTCCAGGGCCAGCCAGCCCAGCAGGCCGATCAGGGCGTAGGCGGTGGCCAGCTCGTCGACGGCGCCGAGCCACTGCACCCCGGCCGGCCGGGCGGTGCCGCCCAGCACGCCCCACAGCAGCACGGCCAGCAGCGGCAGCAGCAGCGGCGGTGGCGGCAGCTGGAAGCGGCGGGTGGCCAGCCGCAGCCCCAGCAGGACCGCCGCCAGGGCCAGGCCGATGAGGATCCGCTCGATCGGTCCCATCAGCTCAGCACCCGCCACAGCCCGGCCACCGCCAGGGGCACGCTGATGTTGTCGATGCCCAGCAGGGCCCACTGCTCCAGCCCCGTGGCCACCAGGGCGATCAGGGCGATCGAGGCCGGCGCCGGGCCACCGCCCAGCAGCCCCAGGGCCAGCAGCACCAGCAGGCTGGCGATCCCCATGGCGGCGGTGCCCGCCAGGGAACGTCGCTCGCCGAACACCGTCCAGCTCGGTGACGGGATCAGCGGGCCGAGCAGACCGGCCAGGCCGTCACCGAACGCCATCACCAGCACCCCTGCCGCCACCGTGTCGGGGTGGGCGGGCCACCAGAGCCACAGCAGCAGGGTGATCGAGGCGCCGTAGGCGACCGTGCCGTAGCTGTGCCGCTCCACGTCCTCGATCGCCGGCAGCACCCGCACCCGGTGGTTGAGGGCGGCCAGCAGGGTGATGGCGGCGGCGGCGGGCACCGCGATCAGCCGCTCGACACCGAAGGCCCAGGCGATCAGCACCACCGGCCCGGCTCCGATGTGCACCAGCTTGCGGCTCCATTCCCGCTGCCCCGGCCAGCGGCGGCGCAGCAGCAGGGCGCCGGCGCTGAGCAGGGCCAGCCAGAGGGCCACGGCCAGTACACCGGTGAGCCGGGCCAGGTCGTCATGCTCCGGTGGAAGGACCAACGCCAGCAGGGAAGCTTGGGTCAGGCGGCCTGGTGAAGGTTGCTCATCAGGCGCAGTTTCATGATCGCCTTGGCCTCCAGTTGGCGCACCCGTTCGCGGGAGACGTTGATCTGACGGCCGATCTCGGCGAGGGTCAGCGGTTCGGCGCCCTCAAGGCCGAAGCGCAGCCGCAGGATCTTCTGTTCCCGTTCGTTCAGCTGGGAGAGCCAGGCGCCGAGGTGCTCCTTCTGCAGATGGCGGTCCATCGAGTCGAAGTGCTCGTTGCTGGCTGGATCCGCGATCAGCTCGCCCAGGGTGCTGCGATCCTCCTCGCCACGGGCGTGGGCGTCGAGGGAGGCGCAGGGGGCGCTCTGGGTCATCAGTTCCTCGAGCTCCTCCGGCTGCATGCCCATGGCATGGGCCAGCTCCAGCCGGTTGGGCTGGCGCCCGAGCCGGTGGGAGAGTTCGCGGGTGATCCCCCGCATCTTCGAGAGCTTCTCGCTGATGTGAATCGGCAGGCGAATCGTGCGGGCACTGTTATCGATGGCGCGCGTCATGCCCTGGCGGATCCACCAGTAGGCATAGGTGGAGAACTTGTAGCCCATGGCGGGGTCGAACTTGTCGACGGCCCGCTCCAGGCCGATCGCCCCTTCCTGGACGAGATCAAGCAGTTCAAGACCCTGGTTCTGATACTTCTTGGCGACGCTCACCACCAGCCGCAGGTTGGCGGCCATCATGCGGTCGCGGGCCCGTTGGCCCATGCGCAGCTGGCGCCTCTGGCGGGCGGTGAGTTCACCGTCGACGAGGGCCTGGAGCTTCTTGCCCGCCTGGACGTGGTGGGCGAGTTCGATTTCCTCAGCCGGTGTAAGAAGCGGCACACGGCCGATTGTGCTGAGATACCAACCGATGGAGTCGGCGCTGATGCGCCCCCCCTGGCGGGCCGCGGTCTTGGCTGTGGCTGTTGGCTTGGAACTGACTGAACCGCCGCTGGAATTCGCCCTGCTGGACGAAGCCCCATCTGCGCTGCTTTTCAGCAGCGAGAGGGCGGAATGCAGAGGTGTCCCCATCACCCCAGGCTCCCGAATGAATTTGGCCGAAATTTAGCACCGCGGGAAGGTTGAAACCCGAATCCAGCGGAAGAAAGTATGTATTTTGACCCAAGGATGTGGCTTATGTCGTGATGGCTACGCTTTGGGCTCGGGTACAAGCCCACCGCGCCAGCGTTCCATCAGCAGCTTCTGGGTCAGTTTCGGCTCACCGGAGTGCTGACGCTGTGCAAAGTGTCCATCACTGTGCATGTGCCAGGCGCCCATATCGGTGAGGTAAAGCTCAAGCAAGGCTTCGATCTGCTGCTGGAGCTTCGGGTCCTCGATCGGCGCCACCGCCTCGACCCGCCGGTCGAGGTTGCGGGGCATCCAGTCGGCGCTGCCGAAGAACATCTCCGGCTGGCCGCCATTGGCGAACCAGAACAGCCGGGAATGCTCCAGGAAGCGACCGATGACACTGATCACCGTGATGCCCTCGCTGACCCCTTCGAGCCCGGGCCGCAGCGAGCACATGCCGCGGATGATCAGCTCGATCCGCACCCCGGCGGCCGAGGCTTCGTAGAGAAGGGCGATGATCGCCGGGTCAACCAGGGCATTCATCTTGGCCTTGATGTGTCCGCCGCGACCGGCCTTGGCATGGTCGATCTCCCGCCGGATCAGCCCCTCCATCCCCTTGCGCAGGGTGACGGGCGCCACCAGCAACTTGCGGAAACTCTGCTGCTTGGAGAATCCGGTCAGGTAGTTGAACAGTTCCACCAGATCCTGGCCGAAGTCCTCCCGGGCCGTCAGCAGACCGACGTCGGTGTAAAGCGAGGAGGTCTTGGAGTTGTAGTTGCCGGTGCCGATGTGTGCGTAGCTGCGCAGGGATCCCTTCTCGCGCCGCACCACCAGCAGCACCTTGGTGTGGGTCTTGAGCCCCAGCACGCCATACACCACATGCACCCCGGAGCGTTCCAGCTGGCGGGCCCACTGGATGTTGTTGTCCTCGTCGAAGCGGGCCTTGAGCTCCACAAGGGCCATCACCTGCTTGCCGTTCTCGGCGGCGCGGATCAGGGAGGCCACCACCGGCGAATCCTTCGACGTCCGGTAGAGGGTCATCTTGATGGCCAGCACCGAGGCATCGGCGGCGGCCTGGCTGAGGAATTCCTCCACCGAGGTGGAGAAGAGGTCGAAGGGATGGTGCAGCAGCACATCGCCCCGCCGGAGAACCGAGAAGATGCTCTCGAACTCCTCCTGCTTGATCGAACCGTCCTCCATCTGGCTGCGCTGGGCCCGCACCAGGGCCGGCGCCGTGCGTCCCTTGTGGGGGGCGTCCCGCAGCTGGCTGAGGGGGATCGCCATCAGGCTCATCAGGTCGTCGAGGCCCAGGGGGCCGTTGGTGCGGTAGACGTCGGCGGGTTCCACGTCGGTGCCCTCCATCAGCAGGTGCACCACCTCCTCGGGCATCTCGTCGGCCACCTCCACCCGCACCACCTCGCCGCCCACCCGGCGCTTGCGCAGGCCCTCCTGCAGGGCCTCCATCAGGTCGTCGGCCTCCAGATCCCGCAGCTCCAGGTCGGCGTCCCGGGTGATCCGGAAGAAGTAGTGCCCCTCGATGGTCATGCCGGGGAACAGCCAGCGCAGATTGAAGGCCACCAGCTGCTCGAGCGGAACCGCCGTGAAGCCCGGGGTGGGCACGACGCCGCTCAGCTCGGTGGGGATCGGCACGAACCGCGGCAGGATCTTCTGGGGCACCTTCACCCGGGCGAACTGCTGGCGGCCCGTGTCCGGGTCCCGGATCAGGGCCGCCACGTTCAGGCTCAGGTTGCTGAGGAACGGGAACGGGTGGACCGGATCCACCGCCAGGGGGGTGAGCACCGGAAAGATCGCCTTGCGGAAGTAGTCGTCGGCCCAGGCCTTCTGGGCCTCGTTGAGCCGCAGGTAGTCGAGCAGCTGGACCCCGTACTCGGCCAGATGGGTCTTGAGGGAGTGGCGGTAGTGCTGCTGCTGCATCTCCAGGAGCGGCCGCAGCTTCGTCTGGATCGCCTCCAGCTGCTCCTGGGGCGTCAGGCCGTCATCGCTGCGGCCGGTGACCCCCGCTTCCAGCTGGGACTTCAGCGAAGCCACCCGCACCATGAAGAATTCGTCGAGGTTGTTGCTGAAGATGGCGCTGAATTTGGCCTGCTCCAGCAGCGGCGTGTGCTCATCGAGCGCCAGGGCCAGCACCCGGCGGTTGAACTCAATCCAACTCAGCTCGCGGTTGATGTAGAGCTCGGGGGCGACGACCGGCTGCGACGACATACGGCGGGGCTCCGCGAGCATCAGAAAAGGCAAGGTAGCAATGGCGATCCCGCCGTCAGGGTGTCGCCTCTGCTTGACGGTGGGATCCTGCCGCCACCAGCCACACCACGACGGCCATCAGCAGAATCCCCAGCCAGAACGGACTGCGGCGGCCGATGGTCTCGTAGGCCAGCCCCGCCAGGGGTGGGCCGAGGAAGCTGGCCAGGCTCTGCAGTCCCTGCAGGCTGCCCAGGGCGGCGCCCTGGCCGCTGTCGGCGAGGCGCCGTGACACCAGGCTGCGCAGGCTCGGGGTCACCAGGCCGGTGCCCAGGGCCAGGATCGCCACCGCCGTGAACTCCAGGGGCACGGCGTTGCCCTGATCCGCCAGGGGCACCAGCAGGAAGCCCGCCATGACGCAGCCCAGCCCGATCTGGGTGAGGCGCCACTCCCCCAGCCGCTGCACCAGCGGACCGATCAGGCCCCCCTGCACCACCGTGGCCACCACGCCGACCACCAGGAAGGCGCCGGCCGACAGTCCCGGGCCCCAGCCGAAGGCCTGCTTGAAGTACAGCACCAGCAGGGCGGTGAAGCCGCTGAACCCCAGGAAGAACAGGAAGAAGGCGGCGCAGAGGCGGCGCACCCTCGGATCGGCGAACATCCGCTGCAGCTGGCCGAAGGGCTGCAGCTCCCAGACCCTGGGCAGGGGCAGCCGCGCCTGGGGCGGATGGGTTTCCGGCAGCAGGGTCACCACCACCACCAGGTTCAGCGCGGCGAAGCCCACGGCGAGCAGCAGCGGCAGGCTGACGTTGATGCGACCCAGCAGGCCCCCCAGGGCCGGGCCGAGGATGAACCCCAGCCCGAAGGCCACGCCGATCAGGCCGAAGGCCCGGGCCCGCCGTTCCGGCGTCGAGATGTCGGCCAGCACGGCCGCGGCGGTGGCGGCGGTGCCGCCGCTCACCCCGTCGATCAGGCGGGCGGCGAACAGCAGGGCCAGGGGCAGGCCGGCGGCGGCGGCCTCGGGCCAGACGCGGCCCCAGGGCAGGATCACGGTGACGGCGAACAGCCCCAGGCCCAGCACCGAGCCGGCCACGCAGGCGGTGATCACGGGCTTGCGGCCGTAGCGGTCGCTGAGGGCTCCGATCAGGGGGGTGAAGGTGAACTGGGCGATGGCGTAGCTGCCGGCCAGCAGGCCCAGGGTGCGGCCATCGGTGGTGAAGTCCGCGAGCAGGAACGGCAGCAGTGGGAAGACGATGCTCTCTCCCAGCCGGTCGTTCAGCAGCGTCAGGAAGGCGCAGAGGAGGGTGGAGGGGCGCGAGAGTCGCACGGCCGGGCGCCGGGGATCGGTGCACCCTCCCATGCCGGGGTCACCCGCCCCGTCGACGGCCCAGGACCCCCTTGATCCGGTGCTTGGCCCTGGCGACGGCCGTGCGCAGGGCCTGCCGCAGGGCGGCGGAGCGCGGCTGGGGGGCCCGGTACTCCTGATGGAACGAGGGCGGGATCCCCCGCAGGCCACCGATGCGGCGGCAGGGGATCGGGTAGGGGCTGGACGGGGCGGCCCTGCCCTGCTGGTCGAGCTCCTCCAGCAGACGGCGCCACAGCAGGTAGCTGGCGTCGGCGTTGTAGTGGCCGCTGACGAGCTCCCGGGCCGCCGTCGAGCAGCGCCGCCAGAGGGCCGGATCGTCGGCCAGCCGCCCCAGGGCAGCGGCGGCCTCCTCGGGATCCTCTGACACCAGCAGGCCGGTGCGGCCATCGTCGACCAGCTCGGGGATGCCGCTGGGGATGCGCCGCACCACGGGGACCACCCCCGCCGCCATCGCCTCCAGCAGGGCGATCGGCAACCCCTCGAAGTCGGACATCAGCAGGATGGCCTGGGCATCCAGCAGCCGGGCCTTCACCTGCTCGGGGGGCAGCGATCCGGTGAAGTCGATCGCCGCGGCGAGGCCGGCCTCGGCCACCTGCCGTTCACAGTCCCCCCGGGCATAGCCATCGCCGATCAGGGTGGCGCGGATGGAGGCCTTCGACCGGCAGGCCTGGATCAGCGTCCGGATCACCAGCAAGGCGCGCTTCTGATGCTCCCAGATCCTGCCGCTGAACACCACCCGGAAGGGAACGGGGCGGAAGTGCGTCGCCGTCGCCGGCACCTGCACGCCGTAGGGAATCACCCGGGCCGGCCGATCGATGCCCCTGGCGGCGCAGGCCTCGCGGATGTGGCGGGACACGCAGACGAGCTCACTCCCCTGGCGGGCGCCCCCGAAGGCCGCCACGGTCGCCCAGTAGTCGGGATCATCCGAATGCAGGGTGAGCGCCCAGGGCAGCCCCCGGCGGCCGGCCTGGGCCGCCGCCGCGTAGTGGGCCGGCTTGCACTGGGGCAGGAACACCGTGGGCCGCCAGTGGTTGAGGAAGGCCAGGGTGTCCCGGGCGTCCGCTTCAAGGCTGGCCCGCCTGGGCGTGGCGAACACCTCGATGCCCTGGCGCCGCAGCGCCTGGAACAGCGGCGGTTCGCCACGGCCTTCCGCGCTCCCTTCGCTGCTTCCTGCGCCGGGGGCGATCAGGAAATGGATGGCGACGCTGACACCATCGGCCGCCAGTCGTCGGGCCAGTCCCAGCACCCAGGTGGTGACGCCGCTGATGTCATCCGCCTGGCTGTAGTGGGCAAAGGCGACGCGCAATGACCACCCAGGGCTGCCGGGCCCAACGATAGTCGCGGCCACCGGGCCGGCCCTGGTTCTGGCGTTTCAGCTGGTGGGCCAGCGCAGGTAGCGGCGGCGAAGTTGCGGCGACTGCAGCAGCCGCGCGTACAGCCCCAGGCGCAGGGGGCCGTGCACGATCCGGATCAGCAGCTTTTCCGCCAGCGACGGCTTGTAGCGCCAGAGGTATTCGTAGAGAATCCAGTCCCAGCCGCCGCTGGTGGCCACGGCATGCCAGTGCCAGGCCGGCTTCGGCCGGGTGATCCGCAGCACCGAGGCGATGGCGGAGGAGTATTCCGCGAAGCGGAGTCGTTCCTGGCCGCGGCTGACGGTGCTGCGGGTGGTGCCGTCGTGGCAGCGGAAGCCGGAGAGGGCCTCGGCGTCGAAGGCCACGGTGCCACCCATCCGCATCAGATAGTGGCTCCAGAACAGCCAGTCGCCGGTGCAGCGCCGGCCGGCGGTCAGCGGTCCCAGGGCGCGGAGGGTCGCGGCATCGGGCTTGCGGAACACCACGCCACTGGCATTGGCGAGGACGTTGGCCCGGTCCATGTAGGTGCGACACAGCTGCGACCCCTCGAGGGTGAAGGAGTGCTGCCAGCGTTCGGCGTCGACGTGATCCGGCCAGAAGCTCTGGTCGGCAATCGGATCACCCGTGGCATCCATCGAGGTGGTGCGGCAGTACGCCAGCACGCTGCCGTTCTCGAGGTGGCTCACCATCCGTTCGAGAAACAGCGGTGCGCAGGTGTCATCCGATTCGGCGATCCAGATGTAGCGCCCCGCGGCCATGTCCATGCCCTTCAGCCATTGCGAGCACGGCTGACCTGAGTTGACCGCATTGCAGACCAGCCGGTGGGGATGGGCCCGCAGCCGCTCCCGGATCACCGCGAGGGAATCGTCGCGGGAGGCGTCATCGAGAACGATCAGCTCGAAGTCCTGAAATGTCTGGTCGAGAATCGATCGCAGTCGCTCCCCCAGGAAGGCTCCGTGGTTGAAGTTGGGTACGATGACGCTCACCAGGGGCGACTGGTCGGACCGCTTCATGGGGGCGCCCCGCCTGGCTTCCGGCGGCCGCATGCCCCGCCCCGGCCCATTCCCCCGATGCCTTCTGCCACCTTGCCTCCAGGGGCGCTGACCTGCAGCTGAATGATCATCGGATTCTGGATCGCCGTCACCGGCCTGGCCCTTGTCCTGTTCCTCGCCGTCCACCTCGGCGGCGTGCTGCTGGCCCTGGTCGATCCGCCGTCGTTCGAGAGCTATGCCGCCTCCCTGCACCGGCAGGGCTGGCTGCCCTGGCTGGAGGTCGCCCTGCTGGCGGCCGCCCTGGGCCATCCCCTGCTCTCGCTGCACCGGGCCCGCGTCAACCGCCAGGCCCGCGGCCCGGCGGCCGGCCCCCTGCGCAGCCGCCGCCAGGGAGCGTGGGAGCCCGTGGCGGCCCTGGCGGGCCGGGCCATCCCCTGGAGCGGCTCGCTGCTGCTGCTGTTTCTCTGCCTGCACCTCGCCCAGCTGCGCTGGCATCGCCCCGCGGCGGGGGCTGAGCTGGCCGCTGTGCTGGAGGTGCTGGCGGCGCCCTGGTGCCTGGCCCTCTATGGGGCCGCCGGGCTGGCGGCGGGCCTGCACCTGATCCACGGCACCGAGAGCGCCGTGCGCCGGCTGGGGCTGCTGGAGCCCGCCAATGCCGCCGCCCTGCGGCTGGGGGGCCGGGGGCTGGCCCTGCTGCTGGGGGCGGGCTTCACCCTGGTGCCGATCGCCCTGGTGCTGCGGCCGGCGGGCCGGCTGCTGGCCGGCGGATGAGCACACCGATGCCGCTGGATCCACGCCTGCCCGACGGCCCCGTCGCCACCGCCTGGCAGCGCTGCCGGGAGAACCTGCCGCTGATCAGCCCCAACCGCAAGCAGCGGCTGCGGATCCTGGTGGTGGGCAGCGGCCTGGCGGGGGCCTCGGCCGCCGCCAGCCTGGCCGAGCAGGGCTACCGGGTGCAGGTGCTCACGTACCACGACAGCCCCCGGCGGGCCCACTCCGTGGCGGCCCAGGGGGGCATCAACGCCGCCCGCAACTACGCCAACGACGGCGACAGCGTCGAGCGCCTGTTCCGCGACACGGTGAAGGGCGGCGATTTCCGCGCCCGGGAAGCCGGCTGCCACCGGCTGGCGGAGATCAGCGGCGCGATCATCGACCAGTGCGTGGCCCAGGGGGTGCCCTTCGCCCGGGAGTACGGGGGCACCCTCGCCAACCGCAGCTTCGGCGGCGCCCTGGTGAGCCGCACCTTCTATGCCCGGGGCCAGACGGGCCAGCAGCTGCTCTATGGCACCTACCAGGCGATGCTGCGCCAGGTGGCCGCCGGGCGGGTGGAGCTGCTCTGCCGCCGCGACATGCTCGACCTGATCGTCCATGAGGGCAGGGCCAGGGGGGTGGTCTGCCGCCACCAGCGCACCGGCGCCCTGGAGGTGATCAGCGCCGATGCGGTGCTGCTGGCGACCGGCGGCTATTCGAACGTCTTCTACCTCTCGACCAATGCCCTGAAGTCGAACGCCACGGCGATCTGGCAGGCCCATCGGCGGGGGGCCTGCTTCGCCAACCCCTGCTTCACCCAGATCCACCCCACCTGCATCCCCAGCGGCGACGCCCACCAGAGCAAGCTCACCCTGATGAGCGAAAGCCTGCGCAACGACGGCCGGATCTGGCTGCCGCTGCGCCCCGGCGACGACCGGCCGCCGGCGGCGATTCCGGAGGCGGAGCGGGACTACTTCCTTGAGCGTCAGTACCCCAGCTACGGCAATCTGGTGCCGCGGGATCTGGCCTCACGCCGCGCCCGCGAGCTCTGCCTGGAGGGCCGGGGTGTCGGGCCCGGGGGCCGTTCGGTCTACCTCGACCTGGCCGGCGCCATCGCCCGGGACGGCACCGGGGTGATCGACGCCCGCTACGGGAACCTGCTGGAGATGTACGAGCGGATCACCGGCGACGACCCCAGGACCACGCCGATGCGGATCTATCCCGCCCCCCACTACACGATGGGTGGGCTGTGGGTCGACTACCACCTGATGAGCACGGTGGCCGGCCTGTTCGTGCTCGGCGAGGCCAACTTCTCCGAGCACGGCGCCAACCGGCTCGGGGCCAGTGCCCTGATGCAGGCCCTGGCCGACGGGTACTTCATCGCCCCGGCGACGGTGACGGGCTGGCTGGCCGGGGCCGGGGCGGGCGCCCTGGCGGACGACCACCCGGCCTGCCGGGAAGCCGTGGCGGCGGTGGAGGCCCGCATCGGCGCCCTGCGACGCACGGGGGGAACCCAGCCTGTGGACGCCTTCCACCGCCGGCTGGGCCACCTGATGATCGACGCCTGCGGCATCAGCCGCCGCGCCGATCGCCTCACGGCGGCGCTCGCCGAGCTGGAGGCCCTGCGCCACGACTTCCTCGGCGATCTGCGGCTCCCTGACCAGGACGCTGGGCTCGACGGCGAACTGGAGAAGGCCCTGCGTCTGGAGGACTTCTTCGGGCTGGCGGATCTGATGCTGCGCGATGCCCTGGCGCGGCAGGAATCCTGCGGCGCCCATTTCCGCGAGGAACATCAGACCCCGGACGGGGAAGCCCTGCGGGACGACGACCGCTTCGCCCACATCGCGGCCTGGGAGCACCGGCCGGGAGGAACCCCCCTGCGCCACAGCGAGCCCCTCCACTACCGTTCCGTTATGCCGGAATTGCGAAGCTACGGCTGAGCGGTTCGGGCCGCCCGAAGAGGTACCCCTGGCCATGGTCGCAACCCAGGGCGAGCAGACCTTCGTGCTGCTCGGCGGTCTCGATGCCTTCGGCGATCAGGCCCAGGCCCAGGTCGTGGGAGAGGCGGATCATGGCGTCGAGCACCACGGCCTTGCGGTGGTCGTTGAGAAAGTCGGCGATGAAACTGCGGTCGACCTTGATCGAGTCGATCGGCAGCCGTGCCAGCCACGACATGCTGGAGTAGCCGGTGCCGAAGTCATCGAGATGCACCTTGACGCCGGCCTCCCGCAGACGGCTCAATTCGGAGGTGGCCAGTTCAGGGTGCTCGATCAGGATGCTTTCGGTCACCTCGATCACGGTCCAGCCGGGATCCACCCCGAGCCGTTCCGCCTGGGTGAGGAAGTAGTCGCTGAGGCCGCTTTCCTTCAGCTGCAGGGGACTCACGTTGATCGCCATGGTGATCTCCGTTCCGCTGGCGCGGAGCTCGGCCAGGTGCCTGAGGGCTTCGCTGATCACCCAGCGGCCGATCGGCAGGATCAGGGCCGTGCGCTCGGCGAGCGGGATGAATTCCGAGGGGGTGGCGATCGGTGCCGTGATCGCCCCGAGACGCAGCAGCGCCTCCATCCCCACCACCGCCCGATCCTCCAGCCCGACGATCGGCTGATAGGCCAGGAACATGGTCTCGTGCTGGATCGCCCCCTCCAGCTGATGGCGCAGATGGATGTTCTTCCTGACCTTCTTGTCGATGGAGGAATGGTAAAAAGCGATGTGCTGGTCGTTGGTCTTGGCTTCGTACATGGCGAGATCCGCCCGCCGGATCAACTCATCCACGGAGATGTCCGGATCGTCCGAGATGGTGATGCCGATGCTCATCGACGGGCTGATCGTGTGGTCCTCCACCGACCACGCCTGACCGACGGCGTCATTGAGGCGCATCGCCAGCTGGAGGGCATCGGCCTCATTGAAGATGCCCATCGTCAGCACGACGAACTCATCGCCACCGAGGCGGGAAAGGATGTCGCCGAAGCGCAGGGAGTGCTGCAGCCGGCGGCCGATCTCGATCAGCAGGTCATCGCCGATCTGATGGCCGTGCAGATCGTTGATCTCCTTGAAGCTGTTGAGATCGCAGAACAGGATGCTGATCCGGCCGCCGCTCTGGCGCTGGGTCTTGAGGGCGGCCCGGATGCTGGCGTGGAGTCCGCGGCGGTTGGGCAGGCCGGTGACCGGACACTCCATCACCTTGGTGGCCAGGGCGAGCCGTTCCAGTTCCAGGGCCCGGTTCAGGTTCTCGGTCTGCTGGCGACGCCGCTCGATCCGCTCGGCCTCGACCCGCAGCTGCTCGTAGGAGAGCAGGGCGCTGACGTCCCGGAAGCTGAAGATGAGGGGCCGCTGCCGCTCGCTGCGGATGGGCTTCCACTCGATCTCGATGGCCCGCAGCTCGCTGCGGTCCAGCACCCGGGTGAGGTGGCCCCCCAGGTCGCCGCCGGCGAGCACCAGCTCCGGGTTGAGCAGGGGGGCACTGTCGCAGTCGCGGGGCAGCTGGTCGTAGATCGATTCCCCCAGGACCGCCGGGGGGGTGCGGTCCACCAGCCGCGCGTAGCTGGCGTTGCACCACAGCACCCGCCCTTCGCAGCTGGTGATCACCAGGGCATCGCTGATCGTGCCGAGGGCCGCCTCAAGCCGTCCCATCGACCGGCGAAGCTCCACGACAAGTTTTCGGTGATCGTTCACGCGGCAGCAGGGACCCGATCGGGCATGGCGGGCCGGAACCCTATTTTCTAAAAATTGGTTGAGTATTGCATCTTTCGCCTTGGGACCGGGGCCATTGCGGCGGGGATGAAGCGGAACGACAACATCCCCGCCGCCGGAACGGCAGAATTTGGGTCGTCCCTGGCGCCTTCCGGGGCCCGCCAACTGGCAGCCCAAGCCACGGCTGTCCCCGCCACGGCCGTTCCCATGCCCACCATTTCCCTCACCCTGAGGATCTGGCGCCAGGCCGGTCCCGACCAGCCCGGCGGCTTCGAGGTCCATGGGCTGGAGGGGGTGTCCACCGACCTCTCCCTGCTGGAAGCCCTCGACCTGCTCAACGAACGGCTGATCGCCGCCGGTGGCCGGCCGGTGGGCTTCGAGCACGACTGCCGCGAGGGCATCTGCGGCTCCTGCGGCTTTCTCGTCAACGGCCAGGCCCAGGGGCCCCAGCGGGCGACCAGCGTCTGCCAGCTCTATCTGCGCCAGTTCCGCGACGGCGCCGTGCTGACGCTGGAGCCCTTCCGCGCCCGGGCCTTTCCCGTGCTGCAGGACCTGGCCGTGGACCGTTCCGCCTTCGACCGGATCATCGCCAGCGGCGGCTACTGCTCGATCAACACCGGCAGTGCGCCGGAGGCCAACGCCCTGCTGATCGGCCGTGAGCAGGCGGCCCAGGCCTTCGACACCGCCGCCTGCATCGGCTGCGGCGCCTGCGTGGCCAGCTGCCGCAACGCCTCCGCCAGTCTGTTCGTGGCCGCCAAGCTGGCGCACCTGGGCCAGCTGCCCCAGGGCCAGCCGGAGCGGCGGCAGCGCGCCCGGGCCATGCAGGACCGGATGGTCAGCGAGGGCTTCGGCAGCTGCAGCAGCCACCTGGAATGCGAGGCCGCCTGCCCCAAGCAGATCTCTGCCGACTGGATCAGCTGGATGCACCGCGAGTCCTGGCGCCGCCCCTGAGGCTTCAGGGGGCGGCCGCACCGCAGTGCCGGGCGATCACCCCCTCCTCATCGGCGGGGATCCGCAGCAGCTCGAAGGGCTCCAGCCAGGCCAGCGCCGCCTCCAGCTCCTCCCCCAGGGCCCGGTCGTGTTCACCGATGCCGCCGGTGAGGGCGATCACGTCGACCCCGCCCAGGCTGGCGGCCATGGCCCCGATGCCCTGCAGCAGCTGGTGGCGGAACACCGCGATCGCCAGCTGGGCACCGGCGTGGCCTGCGGCGGCGGCCTGGCGCAGGTCCTTCATGCTGGCGCTGAGCCCCGAGAGGCCCAGCAGCCCGCTCTGCTGCTGCAGCCCGTGGTCGAGCTCCTCGGCCGTGATTCCCCGGCGCAGCTGGTGCAGCAGCAGGCCGGGATCGATGGAACCGCTGCGGGTGGCCATCACCAGCCCCTCCAGGGGCGTGTAGCCCATGGTGGTGGCGATGCTGCGGCCCCCCCGGATGGCGCAGAGGGAACAGCCGGCGCCGAGGTGGCAGCTGATCAGCCGCAGCTCCTTGCCGCGGCGGGCCACGGTTTCGGCCACATGCTGGTGGTTGAGGCCGTGGAAGCCGAAGCGCCGCAGGCCCTCGGCGCGCCAGTGGGCCGGGATCGCGTAGGTGCGGGCGGCCTCCGGCAGGGTGCCGTGGAAGGCCGTGTCGAAGCAGGCCCACTGGGTGATCCCGGGTTGCCAGCGGCTGAGCCAGCGCATCACCCGCAGGGCCGGACCGTTGTGCAGCGGCGCCAGGGGCACCAGCTCCTCCAGAACCGCGAGCACGGCGGCATCGAGCCGGACCGGAGCTGTGAACCGCTCCCCGCCGTGGACGACCCGGTGGCCGGCGACGGACAGCCCGGTGACCCGGCCGGCGAGGGCCCCGGGCAGCCAGGCGTCCAGCACCGCCTCCAGGCGTTGCTCAGGGGCGGCTCCCTCTGCGGCGCCGACGCTCCAGCTGCGCTGGTCCCTCCAGAGGCAGTCCCCCGCGCGGGTGTGAACGGAGACCTTGAGGCTGGAGCTGCCGGCGTTCAGCACCAGCACCTCCCCAGCCACCTCGCCGGCCAGCGTTGCCGGCTCGGTCATCCCTGCGCGGCCGCCGGGGGCGTCCAGCGCCAGTCGGTCACCTCCGGGGCATCGGTGCCGTGGGTGTGGGCATAGGCCCGGTGGGACAGGATCGCGTCCTGCATCCGCTCCTTGACGTGGGCGGCGCGGGAGCGCAGGAAGGGCACCCGGTTGACGACGTCGATGACCAGATTGAAGCGATCGATCTGGTTGTTCATCGCCAGTTCGAGCGGCGTGTTGATGTTGCCCTTCTCCTTGTAGCCGCGCACGTGGATGTTGGCGTGGTTGGTGCGGCGGTAGGTGAGGCGGTGGATCAGCCAGGGGTAGCCGTGGAAGTTGAAGATCACCGGCCGGTCGGTGGTGAACAGGGTGTCGAAGTCCCGGTCGCTGAGGCCATGCGGATGCTCGTTCGGCTCGGTGAGGGCGAACAGCTTGACCACGTTGATCACCCGGATCCGCAGGCTGGGGATCTCCCGGTGCAGGATTTCCACCGCCGCCAGCGTCTCCTTGGTGGGGATGTCGCCGGCGCAGGCCATCACCACATCCGGTTCGTCCGGGGTGGCGCCGCAGTCGTCGTTGCTGGCCCAGCCGATGATGCTCACCCCCTTGGCCACATGGCGCCGGGCCTGCTCCAGGGTGAAGTACTGGAGGTGCTTCTGCTTGTCGGAGACGATGATGTTGCAGACGTTCGTCTCCTGCAGGGCCTCCTCGGCCACCGCCAGCAGGCAGTTGGCGTCGGCCGGCAGGTACACCCGCACCACGTCACCGCTCTTGTTGCCGGCCAGGTCAATGAAGCCCGGGTCCTGGTGGGTGAAGCCGTTGTGGTCCTGGCGCCACACCGTGGAGGAGATCAGGCAGTTCCAGGGGCCGATCGCCGCCCGCCAGGGGGCATGCAGCAGGCAGGATTCCAGCCACTTGGCGTGCTGGTTGAACATCGAGGCGATCACATGGGCGAAGGCCTCGTAGGTGTGGAAGAACCCGTAGCGGCCGGTGAGCAGGTAGCCCTCCATCATGCCCACCAGGGTGTGCTCGCTGAGCATCTCCACCACCCGGCCGCTGCGGGCCAGCTCGCTGCCGCTGAGGTCCTCCGGCAGGAACTCCTCCATCCACACCTTCTTGCTCACCTCGTAGATCGCCTGCAGGCGGTTGGAGGCTGTTTCATCGGGGCCAAACACCCGCATCGAATAGGGGTTGGCGTGGATGATGTCCCGCAGCAGCTTGCCCAGGGGGTAGGTGTTCTCCTCTTCCGTGGCCCCCGGCGCCTGCACGTCCACCGCGTACGCCTCCAGGGGCGGGAACTGCAGCTTGCGGCGCAGCAGGCCGCCGTTGGCGTGGGGGTTGGAGCCCATCCGCCGGTTCCCCTCCGGGGAGAGCGCCTGCAGTTCCGGCCGCAGGGTGCCGTTGTCGTCAAACACTTCCTCGGGCCGGTAGCTCCTGAGCCACTCCTCCAGCAACTGCAGCTGTTCGGGATCGGTGTTCGGCGCGGCCAGGGGCACCTGGTGGGAGCGCCAGAACCCCTCCAGCTTCTTGCCGTGCAGGCAGGCAGGCCCGGTCCACCCCTTGGGCGAGCGCAGCACGATCATCGGCCAGGCGGGGCGGACCGCTTCGCCGCTGGCGCGGGCCTCGGCGCGGATCTGCAGGATGCGACCGACCGCCTGGTCCATGGCGGCCGCCATGGACCGGTGCATGGCCATGGGCTCGTGGCCTTCGACGAAGATCGGCTCCCAGCCGTAGCCGCGCATCAGGCTGGCCAGCTCCTCGTGGGGGATGCGGGCCAGCAGGGTGGGGTTGGCGATCTTGTAGCCGTTGAGGTGCAGCACCGGCAGCACCGCCCCGTCGCCGATCGGATTGAGGAACTTGTTGATGTGCCAGGAGGTGGCCAGGGGGCCGGTCTCGGCCTCGCCATCCCCCACGCAGGCCAGGGCGATCAGGTCGGGGTTGTCGAAGACCGCCCCGCAGGCGTGGGAGAGCACGTAGCCGAGTTCGCCGCCCTCATGGATCGAACCAGGGGTTTCCGGGGTGCAGTGGCTGCCGATGTGGCCGGGGAAGGAGAACTGCTTGAAGAAGCGGCGCATCCCCTCGCTGTCCTGGCTTTTGTCTGGGTAGACCTCGCTGTAGCTGCCGTCGAGGTAGGTGGGACCCAGCACCCCGGGGGCGCCGTGGCCCGGCCCCGACAGGTAGATCATGTCCAGCTCGTGGCGGCGGATCACCCGGTTGGCATGGGCCCAGAGGAAGGCCTGGCCGGGGGAGGAGCCCCAGTGCCCCAGCAGCCGGGCCTTGACGTGCTCATGGCGCAGCGGCTGGGCCAGCAGCGGGTTGTCCCGCAGATAGATCATCCCGACGGCCAGATAGTTGGCGGCGCGCCACCAGGCATCGATCAGGGACAGCTCCTGCTCCAGATCCGGCGTCATGGCGGGGGCCTCGAAGGGGGCCATCGTCGAGATGGTCATGGCCGTCACATGCAGGGGGCTGTGACCTCAACTTTCGCCTGCCTGCCCAGAAAAGCAGGTGATTCGCCGAACGAGCCGGGCGAGGGTCAGCAATCCGACATCCACGGCCCTCAAGGGCCCGGAGCCAGGGGGGCGTTCCAGCACTTCACGGCCGGCAGACCGCGGTAATCCGAGAGCACGGTGAAGGTGGCGGTGTCGAGCAGGAAATGGGCGCCGTGGCTGGGCGTCAGACCGATCCAGCGCGCCACGAACACCCGCAGCAGATGCCCGTGGGCGACCAGGGCCACCCGGCCGCCCTCCTGCCGCAGCCGGCCGATCACCCGGTCCACCCGTTCCCCCACCTGGGCGGGACTCTCCCCGTCGGGGCAGCCATCCCGGAACACCATCCAGCCCGGCCGATCCCGCTCGATCGCCGTGCTCGTCAGACCTTCGTAGGCCCCGTAGTTCCACTCGACCAGGTCGGGCTCGAGGCAGGCCTGGGCCGCCAGGCCCGCCAGTTCGCAGGTGCGGCGGGCCCGCTGGAGGGGGCTGCACAGCACCAGGGAGAACGGGCTTCCCGCCAGCAGCGGCGCGAGGCTGCGGGCCGCCTCCTCCCCGCGCGCGGTGAGGGGGATGTCGGTGCTGCCGGTGTGCTGGCCCGAGAGGCTCCATTCCGTTTCGCCGTGACGGATCAGGACCACCTCAACGGGCCGGGTGGGGCTGGCGGTTGGGCCGTTCTGAATCGTTGTCACGGAAGGGCTCTCGGGGGATGACGTCGTGACACTCACTTAAGCTCGGTGCTCCGGCCAAAGTGGTGATGGGGGTGGCCGCAGCGGACGCCCGAACGTCCGCCGGGAGGCTACCAGTCGCTGTCGTCCCCCCGCCATCTTGAGCCTCCCCGCCACGCCTCCCTCCCCCTCCGACGGCCCGGCCCGGGCCCAGTGTCCCTACTGCGGCGTCGGCTGCGGTCTGGAGATGAAGCCCCCTGCGGCGGCTACCGCCGCCGGCGAGGCGACCTGGACGGCCCGCGGCGACCGCCACCACCCTTCCTCCCTCGGGCAGGTCTGCGTCAAGGGGGCCACGGTGGGCGAGACCCTGCACCGCAACCGCCTCACCACCCCGCTTTACCGGCCGCGCACCGACCAGCCCTTCGAACCGATCAACTGGGACCGGGCCTTTGACCTGATTGGGGCCCAGGTGCGCCGCACCCTGGCCGAGCAGGGACCGGAAGGGATCGCCATGTACGGCTCCGGGCAGTTCCTCACCGAGGACTACTACGTGGCCAACAAGCTCATCAAGGGGGCGCTGGGCAGCAACAACTTCGATGCCAACTCACGGCTGTGCATGAGTTCGGCGGTCTCCGGCTACATGCGCAGCTTCGGCAGCGACGGCCCCCCCTGCTGCTACGACGATCTCGATCAGGCGGACACCGTGCTGCTGATCGGCACCAACACGGCCGAGTGCCATCCGGTGCTGTTCCAGCGGCTGCTGAAGCGCAAGCGCAGGCAGAAGCAGGATCTGCAGATCGTGGTGGTGGATCCCCGCGCCACCGCCACCAGCGACGCGGCCGACCTGCACCTGGCGATCCGGCCCGGCACCGATCTGGCCCTGCTGCATGGCGTTGGTCACCTGCTGATGGAGCAGGGGGCGGTGGACCGGGACTACGTGGCGGCGTCCACCGAGGGCTTCGAGGCGCTCGCGGAGCTATGGGCGGGCTGGACGCCCGAGAAGGTGAGTCTGTTCTGCGGCATCGAGGAGGGGCAGCTGCGCCAGCTGGCGGCCCGCTGGGCGGCCAGCACCGGCGTGGTGAGCCTCTGGTCGATGGGGGTGAACCAGAGCGTGGAGGGAACCGCCACCGTGGCGGGGATCATCAACCTGCATCTGGTCAGCGGCCAGATCGGCAGGCCCGGGGCGGGGCCCTTCTCCCTCACCGGCCAGCCCAATGCGATGGGGGGCCGGGAGGCCGGTGGCCTGGCACGGCTGCTGCCGGGCTACCGCTCCGTCACCGACGCCGGCCACCGCAGCGCGATCGAGCGGCACTGGGGCCTGGCGCCGGGGAGCATCGCGCCGGACTCGGGCCTCACCGTGTGGGAGCAGATCGAGGCGATGGAGCGGGGGGCCCTGGGGCTCTGGTGGGTGGCGGCCACCAACCCGCTGGTGAGCCTCCCCTGGCTCGATCGGGTGCGGGCCGCGGTGGCCCGCTGCCCGATGGTGGTGCTCAGCGAGGCCTACGCCGGCACCGAAACCGCCGCCATCGCCCACCTGGTGCTGCCGGCGGCGCAGTGGAGCGAAAAGGCCGGGGTGATGACCAATTCCGAGCGCCGCGTCACCCTGTGCCCGGCTTTCCGTGCGCCCCCGGGGGAGGCCCGTCCCGACTGGGCGATCTTCGCCGAACTGGGCCGGCGCCTGGGCTTCGAGGACCAGTTCCGCTATGGATCCTCGGCCGAGGTGTTCGCCGAGTTCGTGGCGATCACCGCGGGCCGGGTGTGCGATCTGAGCGGCCTCAGCCACGGACTGCTGCAGGAGCACGGCCCCCAGCAGTGGCCCTTCCCGGCCGGCACGGCGCCCGGTGGCGGTGCCCCGCGCCTGCACACCACCGGCCGCTTCCCCACCCCCTCCGGCCGGGCCCGGTTGATCAGCGAGCAGCCGATGGGCCTGGGGGAACCCCCCGATGGCGACTACCCCCTGGTGCTCACCGTGGGCCGCTATCTGGAGCAGTGGCACACCATGACCCGCACGGGTCAGGTCGAGCGGTTGCTGCGGCCCCACGCCGAGCCGCTGCTGGAGGTCCATCCCGCCGACGCCCGGGCCCACGGACTGGTCGATGGCGGCCGTGCCGAGGTGAGCTCCCGGCGGGCTGCCCTGACGGCCCGGGTGCTCGTCACCGACCGCATCCGCCAGGGCACGGTGTTCCTGCCGATGCACTGGGGGGCGGCCCAGGAGCAGGCCTGTGAGGCCAACCGGCTGATGCATGCCCTGGGCTGCCCGATCTCCCAGCAGCCGGAGCTCAAGGCCGCTGCAGTGACCCTGCATCCGGTGGCGGCCTCTTCGATGGCGACGCCGGTCCCTGGTGATCCTTCAGCCGATCGGCCGCAGGCCGGCCACTAGGTCAGCGACCACTGGCTCCACCAGTCCCGGCGCCAGCCGCAGGTCCCCGGCCGGGCCCCGGCAGGTCTCGATCAAGCGGGCGCGGCGAAGCAGTGAGAACTGCTGGGTCACCGTCACCTGTGTGTGGCCGATCAGATCGGCGATCTGGGCGTGGGTGAGCTGGATGGGCAGCACGTACCAGTCCTTGTGACGACGACCGATGCGTTCGGCCAGCAGCCGCAGCAGGGCCGTGAGCCGTTGCTCGGCCGTGGTGAGCCGGCGAATCAGCAGCAGATCCACGGCCCAGTCATTGAGGCTGTGCTGCCCTGGCTGGGGCGCTTCCCCGCCACATTCGCTCAGCTGCACCGGAGTGATGGCCTCCAGGTGCATGGTGGCCCGCCTCTGAAACTCCAGCGGCAGCTGGTCGCCGGCCTGGAGGAATCCCAGGGTGATGGGCTGGCCGTCGGTGGAGGACAACGACACCTTCAGCAGCCCCCGTTCGACCAGGAAACAGCGGACGCCATCCTGACGGTCAGGTTCCAGCAGCAGGGTGTGGCCTTCGGCGATCATCGCCCCCTCCGGGCGTGGCGGCCTCACTGGTCGTCGTGGGCAAAACGGCGGTAAAGAAAGTCGAGGGCGTGGTTCCGGTAGTCGTAGTACTCCGGCATCTCCATCAGCTGGGCCCGCTGGCGGGGACGGGGGAAGGGCAGTTCGAGGATCTCGCCGATCGTCGCCGCCGGGCCGTTGGTCATCATCACCACCCGGTCGGCGAGGAACAGGGCCTCATCGATGGAGTGGGTGATCATCAGCACGGTCACCCGGTGCTCCTGCCAGATCTTCAGCAGCTCCTCCTGCAGCTCCTCCTTGGTGATCGGATCGAGGGCGCCGAAGGGTTCATCGAGGATCAGCACCTTGGGCTGCAGGGCCAGGGCCCGGGCGATCGAGACCCGCTGCTTCATCCCTCCTGAGAGGCTGCCCGGCTTCTTGTCGGCGGCCTCACTCAGCCCCACCATGGCCAGGTGGCTCTCCACGATCCGGCTGGCGTCGCCGTTGCGTTTGAGGTGGGGGAACACGTTGTTCACCGCCAGGGCCACGTTTTCGGCGGCCGACATCCAAGGAAGCAGGGAATAGTTCTGGAACACCACCATCCGGTCCGGTCCCGGTTCCCGGATCGGCACCGACTCCAGTCGCACCTCGCCGCTGGTGGGCTGGCCGAAGCCGGAGACCAGATCGAGCAGGGTGGATTTGCCACATCCGGAATGGCCGATGACACAGATGAACTCCCCCTCGGCCACCTCCAGGCTGATGTTGTCCAGCACGGTGTAGGGCCCGCCGGGGGTGGGGTAGACCTTGCTGACCCCGTCGATCACCAGAAACGGTTCGGCGGCGCCGGTGGTGGTGGGCTGGGGCGACGTCAGGGTCTGCATCTGGGCGGAGGAGCGGAAAGGAAGGGGAGGGCGTGGGGTCAGCGGCCGGCCGGGGCGGGCACCGGCGCGTCCGCACCCCGGGCGGGCGGCGGCGGCAGGGGTGCCGGCGCCACGGTCACCTGGCCCTTGATCGGCAGCCGGTCGAGATAACTGATGGGATCGAGCGGGTCAAGACGATCCCCTTCGAACGCCGCCACCGCCCCCGCTGACGGGGGGCGCTCCGGGGCCGGCAGCCCCAAAGCGGCGGCCGCGCTCCGGAACAGCGCCCGATCCTGCACGCGCTCGGCCACCTCCTGCCAGTTGCTGGGGAAGCTGGCCAGGCCCCAGCGGCCCAGCTGGCTGAGGATCCAGACCGCCTCCGCCGGGTTGGGCTCGTTGACCTCGGGGCCGTAGAAGCGGTTGAAGGACGGCATGGCGGTGGGTGTGCCGGTGCCGCGGTCGTAGGCATCGACGAGGCCCGGCCGGATCGTCGCCAGATCGGTGCCCACGTACGGACCCTGGGAGAGCAGCACGGCCAGCTCCTCGCGGTGGTCAGGGTTCTCGCAGTAGCGGCAGGCCTCCAGCAGCGCCTGCACCAGGGCCCGGTGGGTGCGGGGGTAGGTGGTCGCCCAGGCCTCCTTCACCCCCAGCACCTTCTCGCCGTGGCCGTTCCACAGCTCCACATCGGTGGCGATCACGGTGCCGAGGCCCTCCAGCACGGCACGGGAGTTCCAGGGTTCGCCGACGCAGTAGCCATCGATGGTGCCCGCCTTGAGGGCGGCCACCATCTGGGGCGGCGGGATCACCAGCAGCTCCACGTCCTGATCGGGGTGGATCCCGGCCGACGCCAGCCAGGCCCGCAGCATCAGGTTGTGCATCGAGGCCGGATGCACCACGGCGAGCACCGGCCTGGACTCCGGGTGGGCGGCGATCCAGGCCTTGAAGTCGGCCAGGTTGTTCACCCCGGCCTGGTGGAAGCGGCGATGCAGGGTGATGGCATTGCCGTTGCAGCTCAGGGTGAGGGCACTCACCATCGCCAGGGGCGGCAGGCCGCCACAGCCGAGGGTCATGGCGATCGGCATCCCCGCCACCATCAGGGCCCCGTCGAGCACGCTCTGGCGCACGTGGGTTTCCAGGGTTTTCCAGTTGCTCTCGCGCCGCAGCCGCACCTGGGTGAGGCCGTGCCTGGCGAAGAAGCCCTTCTCCTGGGCCACCACCAGCGGCAGACAGTCGGTGAGGGGAATGAAGCCCAGCTCCAGGTTCACCTTCTCGAGGCCGTCGGCGGCGACCGGCTCAGCGGGCTTGAGCCGCTGCTGCCGGGCCCGGCGCTGGTCCGTCAGGAAGTTGACGATCTCGGCGCGCAGCCCGTAGTAGCGGGGGTGCTCCACCGTGCCCAGCTGGGTGCGGGGCCGGGGCAGGGGCACCTCGAGAACCTGGTCGATGTGGGCCTCGGGGCCGTTGGTCATCAGCACCACCCGGTCGGAGAGCAGCAGGGCTTCGTCAACGTCGTGGGTGACCATCAGGGCGGTGACCTTCGCCTCCTGGCAGATCCGCATCAGCTGCTCCTGCAGGTTGCCCCGGGTGAGGGCATCGAGGGCGCCGAAGGGTTCATCGAGGAGCAGCAGCTTCGGCCGCAGGGAAAGGGCGCGGGCGATGGCGACCCGCTGCTTCATGCCGCCGGAGATCTCCCGGGGGTACTTGTCGGCGGCGGCCTTCAGGCCCACCAGCTGGATGTGGTGCTCGATGATCGCCTCCCGCTCCTGCCGGTCTTTGGCGGCGATCACGTTGTCGACGCCCAGGGCGATGTTCTGGCGCACCGTGAGCCAGGGGAGCAGCGAGTAGTTCTGGAACACCACCATCCGATCCGGGCCCGGATCGGTGACCTGCCGGCCATTCATCAGGATGCCGCCCTGGGTGGCGGTGGTGAGGCCGGCCAGCAGGTTCAGCAGCGTGGACTTGCCGCAGCCGGAGTGGCCGACGAGGGAGATGAATTCGCCTTCGGCGATATCGAGGAAGATGTCCCTCAGGGCCACGTACTCACCCCCACCGGGCAGGGGGAAGGCCTGGGTGACGTGGTCGACCGTGAACAGGCTGGCCATGGTCAGGCAGCTCCTTTGCTGAGCTTGCGCCCGGCGAAGGCGACGAGACGATCGAGAAGCAGGCCGACGATCCCCACATAGATAATGGCCAGAATGATCTGGCTGGAACTGGCATCGCCACCTGCGTTGTAGGCATCCCAGATGAAATAACCAATGCCGCCATCGGCCTTCAACATTTCGGCGGCGACGATGGCGAGCCAGGCCAGGCCGACGGCGATGCGAAGTCCGGCAAATACATAGGGGATGGTGGCGGGAATGACAATATCCTTGACATAGGCGTTCTTGGGTAATTTCAAGACCCTGGCCACATTGATGTAATCCTGAGGAATCTCGCGAATGCCAATCGCCGTGTTGATGATGATGGGCCAGATCGCCGTGATGAAGATCACGAAAATGGCCGATGTTGTGGAGTCCTGGAATACCATCAGCGTGATGGGAAACCAGGCCAGCGGAGGTACGGTCCGCAACACCTGAATCACGGGATCAAAGCCTTTGCCGAGGAATCGATTCATCCCCAGCAGGCCGCCGATGGTGATCCCCACCACAGCGGCCAGTCCATATCCCAAGGCCACCCGCTGCAGGGAGATCAGGATCTGCCAGGCCAGGCCCTTGCTGGTGCCCCCATCATCAAAGAAGGGATGGGTGATGTAGGGATCCCACGTGTCGATGACGACATTGATGGGGCCTGGCAGTCGGCCGACGCCCAGGATCAGGGACAGCAACTGCCAGATCAGAAGAAAGGTGCCGATGCAGATCAGATAGGGCGACACCCTGGAGACCCAGATCGGCGTGATCCTTTTCGACTGACTGTGTGGTGCTACTGCGCTGAGGGCCATGGGGGAATGGTTGGTGGTGGCAGGGTCAAGGGGTCTCGGTGGGTAAGTTCTTCAGCCTCAGGACATGGCCTTGATCTTCAAGGCGTCCAGGTAGGCCTTCGGATTTTCCGGGTCGAACACCACCCCGTCGAAGAAGGTCTCCTTGCCGCGGGAATCGGAGGCGGGGATGGCGGCCTTCTGGCCGATCGCCTCGGCGGCTTCCTTCCAGAGATCGGCGCGGTTCACCTTGTTCACCAGAGCGTCGATGTCGGTGTCGGCCGGCAGGTAGCCCCAGCGCATGTCCTCCGTGACGAACCACTTGTCGTGGCTCTTGTACGGGAAGGAGGCGTTGTTCTTCCAGAACCGCATCACGAGATCGCTCTTCGTCACCGAGCGGCCGTCACCGAGTTCGTAGGTGCCACTCAGACGGGGCTGCAGGTCGGCGACGTTGGCCTTGATGTACTTGTCCTTGGCCACAATCTCGACCATCTCGTCGAGGTTGGCGGGGTCCTCGCACCAGATCTGGGCCTCCTGCACGGCCATCAGCAGCGCCTTGGCGGCCTTGGGGTTCTGGTCCACCCAGTCGGCGCGCATCGAGAAGGCCTTCTCCGGGTGTTCCTTCCATAGTTCACCGGTCACGGCGGCGGTGTGGCCCAGCTTCTTGTTCACCAGGCGGTGGTTCCAGGGCTCACCCACGCAGAAGGTGTCCATGGTGCCGGTCTGCATGTTGGCCACCATCTGCGGCGGCGGGATCACCACCAGGTCGGCGTCCGCGTTGGGGTCGATGCCGTTGGCGGCCAGCCAGTAGCGCATCCACAGATCGTGGGTGCCGCCCGGGAAGGTGACGGCCGCCTTGAACTTCTTGCCCTGGGCCTTGCGGCCCTCCACGGCCTTCTTCAGTCCGGCGGCGTTGTCGATGGTGAGATCGTTGTCGAGGAAATCCTTCGACACCGAGATCCCCTGCCCCTGGGTGTTGAGCCGCGCCAGCGTGTACATCGGCAGCGGCTGCTTGCTCTTGGTGATCTTGCCGGCCGTGAGCAGCAGGGGCATCGGCGAGAGGATGTGGGCGCCGTCGATGCCGCCCTTGGCGCTGCCGAGCTCGAGGTTGTCGCGGGTGACGGCCCAGGAGGTTTGCTTCACCACCTTCACCTCGGGCATGCCGTGCTTGGCGAAGAAGCCTTTTTCCAGGGCGATGATCAGGGGTGAGGCGTCGGTCAGGGCGATGAAGCCCAGGGTCACCCCGGGAACTTCAGGCGCATCGGCAGCACCTCCGGCCGGTGCCGGGGTTGGGGCGGCCGCTTCCTTGGTACCGCCACAGGCACTCAGCCAGATGGCGCCCGCCGTGGTGCCGGCAGCGATGATCAGAAACTTGCGACGGGAAAGATTCGACATGGAGCCAGAGGGTGAGCCAGAGCGGACCGGAGGAATGCACCTTCTGGTGCATGTGTTCTCAGGACGGGCCTCATAACGAAGGGCACCGTGCTGGCGAAGATTGAGGGGCTGGCGCGCAGGCTGACCAGCAGAATCTTAAGAGACCATGCCGAGAGCCCTCTAAAGAGTCGCGACGGTTACCGATTTGGAAGTTGGAACCTCCGTCGCTCAGGCCTCCGCCTCCGGACCCGCCAGTTGCCGACGCAGCCGTTCGCCGCTGCGGGCCAGCAGCAGGCCCGTGGCCCGTTCGAGGGCGTCCTCGAGGTGCTGGAAGCGACCGGCGAACCAGAGGTAGGCCGCCACGTTCCAGCGCAGCGCCGGCACCAGGGCCCCTTCGCCGCACAGGGCCGCCAGGGCCTCGGTCCGCCAGGCTTCCACGCCCTGCCACGGCACCTCTGCGCTGGTGATGCCGTGGTCTCGGGGGTGAAGCAGGATCCGCTCGGTGGTTCCCTGGCGCACGCGGGCGGTGATGCCGGCGCGGGAGGTGGGCAGGTCGGTGGAGCCCTCCAGCCCCTTCACCGTCAGCAGGTCGGTTTCGCCGCAGTCCTGCAGGGCCTGCCAGGCACGGGTCTCGGTGGGGGGATGGACGAAGCCGCTCACCAGCAGGTGCTCCCCCCGGTGCGGCGTCCAGAGCAGTTCCAGGCTCGCCACCGGCGGCCGTTTGCCGATGGCGTCCCGCACCGGCACCAGCCGCTCCGCCCAGGCGAAATGGTCGGGCTGGTGGGTGAGGGCCAGGCCGTGGCGATCCAGGCGCCGCTGCACCACTTCGAGTGGCAGGCCCGTGGAGGGGATGCCGATCGCCTCGAACAGTTCGGCCAGGGTGACGCCGAACTTCACCGGCATCGGATCGCCGCCGTGCAGCACCACCGGCACGTCGTCGCTGGCCAGCACCAGGGCCACCAGGGGCAGCAGGGGGGCCGTGCGGCTGCGGCCGTCGTAGGGCACCCCGAAGCAGAGCGGCCGCCGGCCGGGGGTTTCCAGCACCGGCCCGCAGCGCCGGTAGCTGTCGAGCATGCCGGAGAGCTCGGTGGGATGGGGGCGGCGGATCCGGTGGGCGATCAGGAAGGCCCCCATCTGGGCATCCGCGACCCGACCCTCGAGCATCAGGTCCATGGCCTCGGCGGCCTCCTGGCGGTCCAGGCCGGTGCTGGTGTGCTCGCCGCTGCCCACCTTGCCGATCAGCTCGCGGAAGCGGGCCCGCTCGGGGCCGAGCGCCCGCAGGCGCACCAGACGCCGATCCTCGGCACCGTTCCGGGGATCCGCCGTCCTCGGCGGGGCGGCGTCAGGTCCCGGGCGGGCTGGTTCTGGTAACAAGGACGACATGGGGGGACGGTTCCATGCCGCAAAGTAAGGCCTCCCGATCGGTGGGTTCGCGCAGCTTTCCCCGGCGCTCCCCGACACAACGATCCTTCCGGACGACGCAGCTCTCATCGGCGTCCCGGGTTCCCGTCTCGCCGGACCGGCTTGAGACGCGCTCACCCGAAGCTCCGCTTCCCCACCCCCGCCGGCCTGGCAGGGATTCGTCGCATGGCTGGCCATGCGTACCGCCTTCATCGCATGAACAGCACCGATACCAGCGTCGCCACCGACACGTCCGCCCCGGCCCCGGAGGCCCTCAGCAAGGTCGAACGGGCCAAGGCTGAGCTCTGCGGCCTCGATCTGGCCCCGCGGCTGGCGGAGCTGGCCGCGGCGGGCTGGGAGTCCCTCGATGAGGCCACCCTGACGATTCGCCTCAAGTGGCTGGGGATCTTCTTCCGTCCCGTCACGCCCGGCCGCTTCATGGTGCGGCTGCGGCTGCCCAACGGCGTGATCCGGGCCGAGCAGCTGGAGCTGCTGGCCGACGCCGTTGACCGCTGCGGCGAGCACGGCAGCGCCGACATCACCACCCGCCAGAACCTGCAGCTGCGGGGCCTGCTGCTGGAGGACATGGCGCCCCTGCTGGCGGCGATGGAGCGTGTCGGCCTCACCAGCCGCCAGTCGGGCCACGACAACCCCCGCAACATCACCGGCAACCCCCTGGCCGGCCTCGATCCGGAGGAGCTGGTCGACACCCGGCCGCTGGTGGCGGCGATCCAGGCCCGGCTGCTCGCCGACGACGGTCCCCGCAACCTGCCGCGCAAGTTCAACGTGGCGGTGGGCGGCGCCCCCGACAGCTTCCTGCTCCACAACGACCTCGCCTTCCTGCCGGCGCCCCATCCCCAGGATCCGGACGCGCCGCTCGGCTTCACGGTGATGGTGGGCGGTTTCTTCTCGGCCCAGCGCAACGAACTGGCGGTCCCCCTCGGCCTGTGGCTGCGGCCCGACCAGCTGCCCGACTTCACCCTGGCCCTGCTGCGGCACTACGACGCCCACGGCAACCGGGCCCAGCGCAACAAAAGCCGGCTGATGTACCTGGTCGATGGTCTGGGGCTGGAGGCCTACCGCGACGCTATGGTGGCGGCCTACCGGGAGCTGGCCGGGGCGTCGGCGCAGGCGCCCCTGCCCCATGACGGCCGCCACCTGGTGGTGCGGGCCCCTCGCGACGGGCTGGGGCTCCAGGCCCAGAAGCAGGCGGGCCTCCACTGGGCAGGCCTGCACGTGCCGATGGGGCGCCTCGACGCCGCCGCCATGCTGGAGCTGGCCCGCCTGGCCCGCACCTACGGCAGCGGTGAGCTGCGCTTCACCGAGGCCCAGAACGTGCTGATCGTGAACGTGCCGACCGACCGGCTCGCGGCCCTGCAGGCCGAACCCCTGCTGGAACGGTTCCGCCTGGAGCCCGGCGCCCTGCAGGCCGAAGCGGTGAGCTGCACGGGCAGCCGCTACTGCAGCTTCGCCCTGATCCCCACCAAGCGCACCGCCCAGGCGGTGATCGACGAACTGGAGCGGCGCCTGGAGCTGCCCGAGGCCGTGCGCAGCCACTGGACCGGCTGCCCCAACGCCTGCGGCCAGCCCTACATGGGCCAGATCGGCCTGATGGGGGCCAAGGCCCGCCAGGACGGCCAGATGGTGGAGGCGGCCAAGATCTTCCTGGGGGGCCGCCTGGATCAGGACCCGCAGCTGGCGGAGCTGCACGAGAAGGCGGTGCCCCTCTCCGAGCTCCCGGACGTGCTCGAAGGGTTGCTCGTGGAACGCTTCGGAGCCCGGCGCCGGGCCGCGCCGTGAGCGCCCCGTGACGGCCGCCCGCGCCTCCTGGGATCCCCGGCAGCTGCCGGCCATGGGCAGCCCCGAGCGCTGGCCCTGGCTGCAGGGCCTGCGGCGGGCCCGGGACCTTGACCTGGAGCCCTGGCTGCAGGCGGTGGAGGCGGGATCGCTGTTGCCTGCGCCGGATCTTCTCTCCGCCCTGGCGGAGCGGCTTGACGGTCCAGGGGCGGCATGGCTGCTGGCCTGGTGGCTGGCCCAGCCCGCCGCCGACCCCGCCCTCCTGGCCGTGATCGGCCGCCATCGCGATCCCCGCTGCCGCACCCTGCTGCGGCAGGCCCTGGCACCGTCCGCCGCCTCCCCCGCCGACGGCTCGGCAGCGGCGGCACGGGCCGCGCTGCTGCTGCCCCTGCTGGGCCATCAGCGCCACCCGGACGATTTCCCCCTGCTCCGGGACCAGGCGCTGGCCCCCTTGCCGCAGCAGCAGCGGCGGGCCGCCCTGGAGGGCCTGGCCGTGGGGCTCGGGGCCTGGCCGCCGCTCCCCCTGCGGCAGGCGCTCGGCGCCCTGGTGGGGGATCTGGACCCCGCCCTGGCCGCCGCGGCCGTGGACCTGCTGGCCCGTCTGCCGGGGGGAGGGGAGGACCTGGCCGCCCTGGATCGCCGCCGCCTGGACCCGGAGCTGGCGCGGCGCGTGGAGCGGCGCCTGGCGGCCGGGCGATCATGAGCGCACCCCAGCGCGCGTGAGGCGAGGCCGATGTTCCGTCACCTGCTGGTGCCCACCGACGGCTCCGATCTTTCCGACGGCACGATCCGCCGGGCCGTGAGCTTCGCTCACGAGGCGGGAGCCTCCATTACCTTCCTGCACGTGCTCGCCAACCTGGCGATGCCGCCCCAGGGCTCCCTCTACGGCGATCCGGTGCTGCTCGATCCGGCCGTGGTGGAGCAGTTCACCCAGGCGGAGCGGGCCTATGCCGACGAGCTGCTGGGGCGGGCCAGGGCCCTGGCCGAGGAGGCCGGGGTCCCCTGCGACACCGCTGTCGGTGAGCATCCCGTCGTCTACGAAGCGATCATCGACGCCGCCACCCGCCACGGCTGCGACCTGATCTTCATGGCCTCCCATGGCCGCCGCGGCCTCGCTGGGCTGCTGCTGGGCAGCGAGACCCAGCGGGTGCTGACCCACACCGAGCTGCCGGTGCTGGTGTTCCGCCGCCCAGGGCCCGCCGCCGGCAACGGTCTGGAGTCGCCCTCGGCCCCGGCTGCGCCGGCCTCCTGAAGGCGCCAGCGGCGCACCACCTCGGCCACGTCCAGGCCGTCGAGGTCGACCTGGGCATTGAGGCGCTGCATGGTGGCGGCGGGGATCCGGCCGGCCAGCGCCTCGATCACGGGCACCAGCTCGGGGCGCCGCCGCAGGGTGGCCGCGTTGAACACGGGCACGGCGTCGTAGGGCGGGAAGTAGTGGCGGTCGTCCCGCAGCTGCTGCAGGTCCAGGGCGGGGATCAGGCCGTTGGTGGTGTCGCCGGCGATCAGGTCGACGCGCCCCTCGGCCAGGGCGCGGTAGGTGAGGCCCAGATCCATGGCCTCGGGCGGCTGGGCGAAACGCAGCCCGTAACGCCTGGCCAGGCCGGCGAAGCCGTCGGGGCGGTTGAGGAACTCGTAGCCGAAGCCCGCCCGCCAGCCCGGGGTGTGGGGGGCCGCCTCGCTGATCGTGGCGATCCCCAGGCGCCGGGCCTCGGAGCGACGCACCAGGATCGCGAAGCTGTTTTCGAAGCCCAGCGAGGGGAACACGGTGAGCCCGAAACGCTCGGCGTAGAGCCGGCGGGTCTGCTCGAACACCTCCCGCGCCGGATCGGGCGTGTCCGGCGGAGGAGGGGGCTGGCTGAGAAGCGTGGTCCAGGCGGTGCCGGTGTATTCCACGTAGCCGTCGATGCGGCCGCTGCGGACGGCGGCATGGATCAGGCCGGTGCCCCCCAGGCCGAAGTCCCGCTTCACGTTCAACGGCGTGGAGGCCTCGATCTGCTGGGCCAGCAGTTCGCCCAGGATCAGCTGCTCGGTGAAGCTCTTGCTGCCGATCCGCACCGTGCCGGCGCCGGCGGGCGGCAGCAGCTTCAGCGCCAGCACCACCCCCAGGGCCAGGCCCGCCAGGCCCCAGGCGAGCCGCAGGGCCCGCCGCCGGCCGATGGAGCCGCTCCCCCCGGTGGGGCGCCGGGCCAGCCGCCGCTCCAGCAGTCCCAGGCCGCCATCGGCGAGCAGGGCGATGGCGGCGGCCGGCAGGGCCCCCGCCAGGATCAGGCTGTTGTTGACCGTGGCGATGCCCCGGAAGATGAACACCCCCAGGCCGCCGGCGCCGATGGCGGCGGCGATGGTGGCCACCCCCACGCCGATCACCGTGGCCACCCGGAGGCCCGCCATCAGGGTGGGCAGGGCCAGGGGCAGCTCCACCCGCAGCAGCACCTGGCGGCCGCTGAGCCCCAGGGCCCGGCCCGCCTCCTTCAGTCCCGGGGGCACCTGGGCCAGGCCGGTGACCAGCCCCCGCAGCAGGGGCAGCAGGGCGTAAAGGGTGAGGGCCACGATCGCCGGGGTGGTGCCGATGCCACCCAGCAGCGGCACGGTGAGCAGCAGGCCGAAGATCGCCAGGCTCGGCACCGTCTGCACCGTGCTGGCGGCCGCCAGCACCGGTCCGGCCCAGCGGGGCCGGCGGCTGATCCACAGGCCCAGCGGCAGGCTGATCGCCAGGGCCAGGCCGATGGCGCTGCCCACCAGCAGCAGGTGTTCGCCGCTGCGCTGCAGGATCTCCCCCGCCAAGGCGCCGTCCCACCAGGCCGGCGGCCACCGGGAGGTCATGGCGCCTCGGCCGGCGTCAGGGCCCGGGTGGCCAGGAAGACCGGCACGCTGACGCCGATGAGCAGCAGGGCCCAGCCGCTGTTGGCGGTGTCGTTCCGAAGGGCCCCCACCAGAAAGGTGATAGACCCGACCAGCACGATGGCGGTGCTCCAGGGGTGGCCCCAGGCCCGGTAGGGCCGCGGCCGCTCCGGCTCCTTGATCCGCAGCACGAACAGGCAGACGAGGCCCACCAGGTAGAGGCTCACGTAGAGGAAGGCCGCCAGCCCCAGCAGGATGGTGAAGTCCCCGCCCAGCACGAGCAAGGCTGACGCCAGGCTGGTGAGCACCAGGGCCACGGTGGGGGTGCCGCCCCGGTTCACCCGGTCGACCAGGGGGCTGAACAGGCGGTCGCGGCTGAGGCCGTAGAGGATGCGCGGGGCGCCCATGATCGAGGCGTTGATCAGTCCCGCCAGGGACAGCATCGCTAGCACGGTGATCGCCTGGCCGCCAAAGGCGCCGAACAGCAGGGCGGCCGCATCGGCCACCGGCAGGCTGGAGACGGCGATCACCGGCAGCGGCAGCACCCGCAGCAGGGCCAGGTTGAAAAGGGTGTAGAGGGCGATCACCGCCAGCACGCCGCCGATCAGGGAGCGGGGCAGGTCCTCCTGGGGTTCGCTGAACTCCTCGGAGAAGTAGATCGGGCTGTGCCAGCCGTCGTAGGTGGTGATGATCGCCTGCAGGGAGAACACCAGCGCCACGGCCAGTCCCGTCCAGCCCACCGGGGCCAGGCCCGCCGGATCCGTGGGGATCGCGGCGGCGGCGGCCCGGGTGTCGGGGCCGCCCAGCAGGAAGCAGGCCGCCACCACCGCCAGGAAGGCGACCGCCTTGGCCAGGCTCAGCAGCTTCTGGCTGCCGCTGCCCGCCTCCACCCCCAGCAGCTGGATCAGAGTGAACAGCAGCAGCACCGCCAGCCCCACCAGCTTGCCGTGGGGCGCCGACCCCGGCAGCAGGAAGGCCGCGTACTCGCCGATGGTGACCGCCACCCAGGCGATGCCGGTGCAGTGGCCGATCCAGTCCACCCAGCCCACGGTGAAGCCGGCGGCATCGCCGAAGCAGCGGCGGGCGTAGACGTACCAGCCGCCGGCCAGGGGCAGGGTCGCCCCCAGCTCCGCCACGGCGTTGGCGCCGAGGAGGGCGTAGAGGCCGCCCGCCAGCCAGGCCGCCATCACCCAGGGCCCGCTGCCCAGCTGGGCCGCCACCAGGCCGGGCGTGCGCAGGATGCCGGCGCCGATGGTGCCCCCCACCGCGCCCGCGACGCCGAAGCTGACCCCCAGCACGCTGAGGAGGCGGCCCGGGGTCTGGGTGGTTTGGGCGGTCGGCGCCGGGTCCGGGGCCACCGGATCGGGGGGAGCGGAGGGGGTCAGGAGGCGATCACCCGTTCCAGCAGCCCGTGCAGCTCCTCCAGCTCGTGGCGGCTCAGCAGCCAGTCGCCCTCCAGATCCTTGGTGACGCGGGCCTCGAGGATCCAGCCGTCCTCCGTGCGCACGAGGGCGAAGTGGGGGGACTGGAAGGGGGCGGCCATGGGCTGGCGGGAGGGGGGCGTTGCTTCCTGCTTAGCCAGGGCCTGTGGGGCGGGCAGCGCCAGGTCCGCCAGCAGTGGCGGTGGGCCCAGCTGCTCGAGCCGGAACGTGGCGCCGTAGCTGGGGGTGGGGCGCTGCGAATAGAAGCGGGCGGAGGAGGGCCGGCCCAGGCGGGCGCGGCCTCCGGCCACCAGGGCGGCGGCCCGGCTGCGGGCCCGCAGGGCGCCCAGCACCAGCGCCTGCAGCCAGTCGGGGGCGGTGCTCCAGCCCAGGGCGGCGCAGGTCTGGCGGTCCAGCAGGCCCATCAGCCCCCGTCGCAGGGCGGGGCGCAGGGGAGCGGGCCAGTCGGCCAGGAGCATGGCCAGGGTGGCGTCGGCGATGCGTCGGTTGGTGGCTGCCGGGGCGAAGGCCTCCCCCTCCACCCGTTCGTTCAGCGCCAGCAGGTCCGCCAGGCTGGGTGGCAGGGCCGCGATGCCCATCCGCTCGCCCACCCCACGCCAGAACAGGAACAGGTGCTCCTGCTCCAGGGGGGTCAGGGGCCGCCAGCCGTAGCGGGCCAGCCAGCGGATCGGCTCGGCCACGAAGGTGGAGAGCACGTAGAGGAAATCGTCGTTGCCGATCGCGTAGAGGCCGTGGATGCGGTTCATGCGCTCGATCACCGCCGCTCCGGCAGGGCTGTCGAGGCCATGGCGCAGTAATTCGGCCACCATCAGGCCGGTGTCGTCGTAGCGCTTGCGGGGCCGGCGCTCGAACTCCCCGGTGCGGGCCAGCAGCCCGGAGATGGAGGGCACGCAGAAGGTCTTGAGCAGGGCCAGCTCCAGGGCCCGGGTGAGGTCCCAGGGAAACAGCTCGCCGGCCAGCCGGTGGGCGGTGGCTTCGGCGGCCCGCAGGGTCGCGGCGTTCACGCCGGCGTCCGCGTCGTTGTCGGCAGGGTCGGTGGGGGAGCGCATCGGGGGACTCAGAAGCGGGAGCCGGGCTGCTGCAGGAACGCCTCCTCCTCGGGGCTGCTCGGCCGCCCCAGGGCCAGGTTGCGATGGGGGAAGAGACCGAAGCGGGCGATCACCGCCTGGTGGCGGTGGGCGTAGTCCGCGGTGCGGGCGTCGGTGAGGCGCTCGAACAGGGGCAGACCCAGCTCCTGCAGGGCCGGATCCTCGCTGTGCATCAGGGGCATCAGCCAGAACGGCCGCCGTTCCGCTGCCGGCTCCGCCTCCACCCAGCCGGACTCCAGGGCCCGCAGGGTGAGGGCCTGGGCCTGGCCGTCCCCGGCAAAGGCGCGGGCCTGGTTGCGCCAGATCTGACGGGGGAACTGGTCGAGCACCAGCAGCAGGGCCAGGGCGTCGGCGGCGCTGGTGCCCCAGGCGGCCCGATCACCGGCCAGGGCCTGGTCGGTGAGGGCCCCGAACCGTTCCCGCACGGCCCGGTCGCGGTCGGGACCGGGCCGGAACCAGGCGGAGGCGGGCGTTTCCTCGAACCAGAAGCGCAGCACCTCCTGCGGGGTCGTCATGGCTCAGACGAGGAATCGGTTCAGGAGAAATGGAAGCACCATCAGCAGCAGGGCGATGGCCACCAGGGCCGGCAGGTGGCTGATGCCGTAGGGAACCACCATCAGCAGCACCCCGCAGCCCAGGGCCACCGCATGGGTCTGCTTCTTTCCATAGAGCAGATAGCCCAGTCCGATCGACCCGATCACCAGCGTCAGCAGCTGGCGGAGGCTGGGATCGCTGCCCATGGAACCTGGCCCGGAGCGGCGGACGCCCCCATGCTGGGGCTCCCATCGCCGTCCTGCCCACCCATGACCCACCTGGTGGTGCTCCAGCACCTGGAGCGGGAAGGCCCGGGCCGTTTCGGCGAGGAGGCCCGACGCCGGGGCTGGACGGTGACGGTCTGCCGGCCCGACCTGGGGGAGCCGATGCCCCGGCTCGGGCCCGACCAGGCCCTGCTGGTGCTGGGGGGACCGATGGGGGTGGGCGACATCGGATCGCCGTCCTTCCCCTGGCTGGAGGCGGAGGTGGCCCTGCTGCGGGAGTGCCTGGCCTGCGAGCGCCCGGTGGTGGGGCTGTGCCTGGGGGCCCAGCTGCTGGCCTTCGCGGCCGGTGGCCAGGTGGTGCCGCTGACGGCGGGGGACCCGCCGGTGCGGGCCTACGAAGTGGGCTGGGGGCCGGTGGACTGGACGCGGCCCGAGGGGCAGGAACCGGTGCTCGCGGGGCTCGGGGTGGCCCTGCCGGTGCTGCACTGGCACGAGGACCGGATCCGGCTCCCCGCCGCCGCCGTCCTGCTGGGGTCGACGCCCCTCTGCACCGAACAGATGTTCCGCATCGGCCACCACGCCCACGGGCTCCAGTTCCACGCGGAGGTGACGGACGCCGCCCTGGAGGTCTGGCTCGAGGAGGACGGCGACTACGTGCGTCAGGCCCTCGGACCCGACGGGGTGGAGCAGATCAGGGCCGGCCGGGAGCGCTGGGGGGAGGAGGGGGAGCGCCAGGGGCGCCGGCTGATCAACAACCTGCTGGATCGGGTGGGTGCCCTGCTGGGGGGGTATCCCCTGCTGTGAGGGCCAACTCGCCGGCCAGGGCGTCGGCCAGCTGGCGGCGCCGGTCCTCCACCGCCCCGTCCTCCAGCAGCCGTTCCGCCCGGGTCAGGCCCGCCTGGAGGCTCTCGCTGATCCCGGCGCGCCAGAGCAGGAAGCCACCGTTCCAGATCAGTCCGGGCCGCAGCGGTCCGGAGCCCGTCAGGGCCTCGCGGGCCTGGCCCCGCCACTGGGCCAGGCTCTCCAGCGGCACCTCGGGCGCCCCCAGGCCGTGGTCGCGGGCCCGCAGGATCAGCCTCTCGGCCTCACCCTCCGCGCCCCCCTGCCGGTGGGAGGCGATCGCCACCCGGTTGGTGGGCAGCTCCAAGCCCCCCTCCATCCCCTTGATCAGCAGCAGATCGTCCTGGCCGGTGGCGGCGAGGGCCGCGTAGGCCAGCCGCTCGGTGGGGGCGTGGACGAAACCGCTGACCTGCAGGTGGGGCCCGGGGTGGCAGCTTCACAGCAGTTCCAGGGTGGCGACCGGCGGGCGCTTGCCGATCTGCTCCCGCAGCGTCACCAGCCGCTCGGCCGCCGGGAAGTGGGCCGGCTGGTGCAGCAGGGCCAGCCCCTCCGCGGCGAAGCGGCGGTTCACCGCGTCCCAGGAAAGGCCCCGCAGCTCAAGGCCGAGGGCGGCCAGGGCCTCGGCGGTGGTGAGGCCGTACTTCACCGGCATCGGATCGCCGCCGTGCAGCACCACGCCGGCCCCCGCCGCCACCAGCAGCAGGGCCACCAGGGGCAGCAGCGGCGCGGAACGGCTGCGGCCATCGAAGGGCACACCGAAGCTGAGCACCCGGCGCGGGCTCGCCCCCAGCCGCGGCCCGCGGCGCCGGTAGCTGTCGAGCATGCCGGCCAGCTCCTGGGGCTCGGGCCGCCGCAGACGATGGGCGATCAGGAAGGCGCCGGCCTGGGCGTCCGTGCAGCGCCCGTCGAGCAGGTGATCGAGGGCTTCGCCGGCCTCGGCCCGGCTCAGGGCCCGGCCGCTGCGTTCGCCGCTGCCCAGGGCGGCGATCAGCTCGCGGAAGCGGCGCTGGTCGGCCCCCAGCGCCTCCGCCCGCTCCTGCCGCCGCTGCTTCGTCCATTCCCCCCCGGGGCTCGGCGTCGGCATGCGCGGCGGCCTCCTTACGGTGATCCCTAGGGTGAGGGGCATGCCCGGGATCATCGCAAGCCCCCTTCTGCTGGTGGTGCATGGCCGTGCCGGTGGCGTCATGCCCGCCGAACTGCAGGCCCTGGCCAGGGAGCTGGAGGCGGGGCGCGGGGCCCCGGTGGGGCTGGAGGCCCTGACGGCGGGCGATCCGCCGGAGGCCCCCCGCGGCAGCGCCGCCGCCCCCCTGGCAGTGGTGCCCCTGTTCCTCCTGCCCGGCAGCCATGTGCGCCGGGACGTGCCGCGGATCGCTGAGCGCTGCCGCCGGCGCGGGCCCGTGCGGCGCCTGCCGTTCCTGGGGGCCTGGCCCGCCTGGCAGAGGGCCCTGGCCGCCGAGCTGGCGGAGCTGCCGGCGCCGCTGGAGGCGCCTCTCGAGGCGGGCGGATCCCCTGCGCCGGCGGGGCCCTGGCTGCTGCATCACCCGCTGGAGGGGCCGTTGGGGGCGGCGTTCCTGGCCCACCTGGAGGCGGTCACCGGTGGCCGCTGCCGCGCCACTCCATACAGTGCCCCCAATCCCGAGGACGCTCCGCTGCCCCTGTCTGGTCCCGCCCTGCCCCTGGCCCTGGCGGCCAACCGGCTCACTGACGCCCTGCCGCCGTCGCTGGGTCTGCCGCTGCTGCAGCGGCCCCGGTTCCGGGCCGTGGTGCTGGAGGCCCTGATGGCACTGCCATGACGGAGCCATGACCGACGAGACCCTGGCCCCCAGCGTCGATGACGGCCCCGGGACCGTTTACCTGGTGGGGGCGGGTCCGGGGGATCCGGACCTGCTCACCCTGCGGGCCCACCGGCTGCTGCAGCAGTGCGATGCCCTCGTCTACGACTCCCTGGTGCCCACCGCCCTGCTGGATCTGGTACCAGAGGGGTGCGAGCGCCATTTCGTGGGCAAGCGCCGCGGCCACCACTCGGTGCCCCAGCCCAGCACCAACGCGGTGCTGCGGGAGCTGGCCGGCCGCCACCGGCTGATCGTGCGCCTCAAGGGCGGCGATCCGTTCCTGTTCGGCCGCGGCGGTGAGGAGGCGGCCCACCTGGCGGCCCATGGGATCCCGGTGCAGGTGGTGCCCGGGGTGACGGCCGGCATCGCCGCCCCCGCCTACGCCGGCATTCCGGTGACCCACCGTCGGGCGGGATCGAGCGTCACCTTCGTGACCGGCCACGAGGAGATCGACAAGCGCCGTCCCGGCGTCGACTGGCGCGGCCTGGCCCGCAGCAGCGACGGCCTGGTGATCTATATGGGCCTGCACAACCTGCGCCACATCATCGCGGAGCTGATCGCGGGCGGACTGGCCCCCAGCACCCCCGCCGCCGTGATCCAGCAGGGCACCGTGCGGGGTCAGCGGCAGCTGGTGGCCACCCTGGAGGTGCTGGCCGACCGGGTGGAGGCCGAGGCGTTCGCCTCTCCGTCGATCGTGGTGGTGGGGGCGGTGGTGCAGGAGCGGGTGCCGTCCTGCGCCCCGTTGCCGGCCGATGTGGCGATGCCGATACCCTTCTGAGGCCGTCGATCCCGCCAGCCCCGGCATGAACCAGCTCGGCCTCACGCACCTCAACGCCTCCGGCCAGGTGCACATGGTGGAGGTGGGCGACCGGCCCGCCAGCGACCGCCGCGCCGTGGCCGAGGGCCACATCACCATGGCGCCCGAGGTGCTGGCCCTGGTGCTGGAGGGCCGGGCGGCCAAGGGGGACGTGCTGGCGGTGGCAAGGGTGGCGGCGATCCAGGGTGCCAAGCGCACCTGGGAGCTGATTCCCCTGTGCCATCCGATCGCCCTGACGGGCCTGGAGGTGTTGATCGAGCCGACCGCTGACGGCAGCGGGCTGCGGCTGGAGGCCAGTGCCCGCACCAACGGCGCCACCGGCGTGGAGATGGAGGCCCTGACGGCGGTGCAGGTGGGCCTGCTCACCCTCTACGACATGGTCAAGTCGGCCGATCCGGCCATGACCATCGGCCCGGTGCGGCTGCTGCGCAAGGAAGGGGGGCGCCGCGGCCCCTGGCAGCACCCCGACGTCCAAGGACGGGCCGGCGCGAGCGATGGCTGAGCCGTTCCCCCGCGAAGGCCTGCCCCTGGAGGAGGCACGGCGCCGGGTGCTGGCGGCGATCACCCCGCTGACGGGCCGTGTGACGCTGCCGCTGGCGCGCTGCCTGGGCCGGGTGAGTGCCGAGCCGGTGCGGGCCGCCGAGGCCGTGCCGGGGTTCCGGGCCTCGATCATGGATGGCTACGCCATCGCCGAAGCCGAGGCCCCCAGCCCCGGCCGCCGCTGGTCCCTGGTGGGCCGCTCCGCCCCCGGCGCGCCCTACGGGGGAGTGCTGGCGGCGGGGGAGGCGATCCGGATCCTCACCGGCGCGCCCCTGCCGGAGGGGGCGCAGCGGGTGCTGCCCCAGGAGCTGGTGCGTCCCGAGTCCCTCGGGGAGTCGGCCGGCGCCGACAGCCTCGTGCTCACCGGAGAGGCGGGTCCCAACCCCTGGATCCGCGCCCCCGAGGAGGAGGCCGCCGCCGGCGACGAACTGCTGCCGGCCGGGGTGCGCCTGGGGGCCGCCGCCCTGGGGCGGCTGGCCAGCTGCGGCGTGGCGTCGCTGGAGGTGAGCCTCCAGCCGCGGGTGGGGCTGCTGATCAGCGGCGATGAGCTGGTGGCGGCCGGCGCGGCCCGGGGGCCGGGCCAGATCTGGGAGAGCAACGGCACCCTGCTGCGGGCCCTGCTGGAGCGGCTGGGCTACCCCGTCAGCGAGCAGCGGGTGGTGGCCGACGATCCGGCCGCCCTGCGCCGGGCGCTGCTGGAGCTGGCCGCCGGCTGCGACGTGGTGGTGAGCACCGGCGGCGTGTCGGCTGGCGACAGCGACTGGATCCGGCCCCTGCTGGCCGAGATGGGGGAGGTGGGCTTCTGGAAGCTGTTCCTCAAGCCCGGCCGGCCCTTCGCCTTTGGCCGGCTGGGGACGCGGCCCTTCTTCGGCCTGCCGGGCAATCCGGTGGCCGCGGCGGTCACGGCCCTGCAGCTGCTGTGGCCGGCCCTGCAGCAGCTGGAGGGGGGCGAGGTGGTGCTGCTGCCGCGGCTGAAGGTGCGCCTGGCCTCGGCCCTGAAGCGGGGTGCCGGCCGGCCCGAACTGGCCCGGGCCCGGCTGTCGGTGGCTGGCGACGGCGCCCTGCTGGCGCTGGTGGAGGGCAGCCAGGCCTCCTCCCGCATCGGCTCGCTGCAGGGGGCCGACCTGCTGCTGGAGATCCCCGCCGAGGTGGGTGCCCTGGAGGCCGGCGCCGAACTGTGGGCCCAGCTGCTGCGGCTGCCGCTGCTCTGACTCAGTCGCTGCTGGCCTCCGGCGTTCCGGGGGCGGCGATCGGCGCCGGGATCGGGGCGGGGAGGCCGTCGATGCTGCGGCGGTTCTTGCGCTTCCAGTAGCGCTCCAGGCCGTCGTTTCCCTTGCGGCGCGCCCAGCTGTCGAGCTCGGTGCGGTCGCCCCCGTAGCTGTAGCGGGGCACCGCCATGCCGCAGGAGGTCTGGACCCGTTCGATGGCCAGATCGAAGATCTGGCGGGCGCCGGCCAGGGGCTCGAAGTGGCCGTACAGGGCGTCCCAGCCGGCCTCACCCCGTTGGATGGTGCGGGCGGTGCCGTAGAGCCGCAGGATCTGGGGCGGACCCTCGAAGGCGCAGAACATCAGGGTCATGCGCGGGCACACCTGCACGTGGGCGGCGGTCTCGTTGCCGCTGCCGGTGAGGTTGAGCCAGATCACGCGGCGCTCATCGAGCACCCGCAGCGCATCACGCCCCTTGGGGGAGACGTTCACCGTGCTGTCCGCGGTGGCGGTGCCGACGAAGAAGAGCTTCTGGGCGGCGATGAAGTCGATCTGGTCGGGCGTCAGGACGTCGCTGGACTGGCCCATGGAACGGGGTGCGAGGGAAGGGGAGTGGAAGGGATCACAACGGGGTGTTGCCGGCCACCCAGGTGCCGCGGCCGCCGCTCCACTCCCGTTTCCAGAAGGGGGCGTGGTGCTTGAGATCCTCCAGCAGCTCCTGGACGCAGCGCAGGGCGGGACCGCGGCGGTCGGCCTGGACGGCCACCAGCACGATGGCTTCCCCCGGCCGCACCCGCCCCACCCGGTGGGCCACCAGCACCGCGCCGGCGCCGTGGCGCGCCGCGCAGGCCTCGGCGAGGGCCCGCAGCTGGGCTTCGGTCATGCCGGGGTAGTGCTCCAGTTCCAGGGCCTCGAGGGGCTCGCCGGTGGCGGTGGTGGGGCGGACGCGGCCGATGAAGTGGCTTTCGGCGGCGGAGCCCGTGGCGTCGGGCCCCTCGGCAGCCAGGCTCCGCTGCCAGGCCGCCAGGCGCTCCAGCGGCTGGAAGGGGGCCTCCAGGAGCTGCACCACGATCGGGGGGGCCGGGCGGACGGGGCTGGTGGTGGACATCGGTCAGCCTCCTGTGATCGGAGGCAGGAAGGCCACCTCGTCGCCGGGGGCCAGGGGGCTGTCGGGGGCGGCGAAGGCCTGGTTGATGGCCACCCGCACCGTGGCCGGCAGCTCACCGCCGTCGTCCTCGGGGCCGGCGGCCAGGGCCAGCTGCCGCCAGAGAGCCGCAGCGGTGGTGGGCTGGGCGTCGGGGCGGAGATCCAGCTGGAGGAGCCGTTCGCCCCAGCCGGCCCGTTCGCGCAGGCTGGCGAACAGCCGCACCCTCACGGGAGGAACGCTCGGGTGGGTCATGGGTTCAGGCGGAGAGGCCGACCTGGCTGTGCAGGGACCGGCAGACCACCCGGTTGCGGCCATGGCGTTTGGCTTCGTAGAGGCAGTCGTCGGCCAGCTGCAGCAGCCTGTCGGCGTCGCACTCGGCCATCGAGTTCGGATCCCAGGCCGCGATGCCGATGCTGACGGTGAGGACGTTGCCCGTGGCGATGCCCGGGTGGTAGTGCCCTTGTCCTGGATCGACTCGCGCAGCTTCTCGCACAGGAGCAGGGAGGCATCGGCATCGGTCTTGGGCAGGATGATGGCGAATTCCTCGCCCCCCAGCCGGGCCACGAAGTCGCTCTTGCGGCGCAGGCAGGTCCGCAGGGCATCGGCGATCTCCTTGAGGCATCGGTCGCCGTAGGCGTGGCCCAGAACATCATTCACCACCTTGAACTGATCAATGTCGATCAGCGCCAGGGACAGGTTGACCTGGGCGGCTCTGGAGGCGGCGACATTCCCCTTCAGGAAGGAATCGAAGCTGCGGCGATTGGCGAGCTGGGTGAGGGGATCCAGCATCGCCAGCCGCTTCGAGCGCTCGCTCTCGAAGGCATAGAACAGCAGGCTCAGCAGGCTGCTCATCGCTTCGATGCGCTCCACCTCCTGGTCGCTGAAGACGCTGCCTTCATGCAGGGCGATCGTGAGCACCGGGATGGAAACCCCGCGCGAGTCCAGTCGGATGCCGAGGTGATCGCTGCAGCCCACCTCCCTGAGGGAGTCCAGAAAGGGGAAGCCGTTGTCCTTCGTGGCGACCAGTTGCTGACGAAACACCTTGCTCCTGGTGGCGATGAAATGCAGAGGGCTGCGAAGATGCTCATCCTGCTCCAGGAAGTCCCGCTCCATCCGCAGGGTGCTGACAAGGCCCGGCCTGGAGCTCACCCAGACATACTGGCTGCAATCGATGTCATCCTGATCGGGCAGAAAGGCCAGGGAGAAACGGTGGATCTCCAGGCCCCAGGACTTCAGTTCATTGACGAACAGGAGCACGAACTCCTCGAAGCTGCGCAGCCTCGACCAGTTGTCGATGATGTAACGCTCCAGCGGGATCTTCCTGTCGGACGCCTTGACATCCTCGCCGTGCCCGGAATCACGCAGCCGCGACGTGGCACGAATCTGCTCCAGCGTCTGCCGCAGGGAATCCCGGTCCGCCCATTCGGAGGATCGGATGAACGATTCCACCTCCTCCAGGGGGAGGGGAGGGGAGACGAGGAACCCCTGCAGGGCATCGGCCCCCAGTCGGATGACGGCGGTGAGCTCGTTGTGGGTTTCGACGCCCTCACAGACCACGGTCTTGCCGAGGGCATGGACGGTGTCGATGAAGGAGCCGACATAACGCTGCAGCCGGAAGGAGCGATCGACCCCCTTGATCAGATCAATGTCGAGCTTGATGGCGTCATACCAGGCTTCGCTGATGCGGCGGTAGTTGGAGAGTCCGGAGCCGAAGTCGTCGATGAAGATTCGGAAGTTCAGCTCCCGCATCAGCCGCTCCGATGCCGTTGTTACCCCCTCCGATCCCGCCAGGATGTCCGTGGCGGCCATCTCCGTGATCTCAATGCAGAAAATCGAGCTGTCGATGCCATGGTGTTTGAACAGGCCGATCAGCTGGTTGAGGCGCTGATCGGTGGAGACGGAATCAGAGCTGATGTTGACGGAGACATACTCGATGCGATGACGCAGAAACTCCGAGGCATTGATCTGCTGCTGCACGTCGTTGAGCCTGCTCACCACGAGGGCATCGATCTTGTGGGCGATGCCGATGTCATGGGCCAGCTGAATCACGTGACCCGTGCCGAGCTTGCTCAGGGCCGGCGGCAGGAAGCGGATCAGCAGTTCTAGCCCGAAATGGCCTGGATTGCTGAGCTGAAGAATCGGCTGGAAGCGCAGTTCAAGGTCACTGGCCTTCAGGGACGTGAGTTGGCTTCTGATCTCGCCCTTATCCTTGACCAGCAGGTCATCACCGCTCTTCACGAGGCGGTAGGAACGTCTGTCTTCGGCCGCCAGTATCTCCCCGAAGGCCTGCATCGTCAGCAGGGTTTCGGGTGGGGCATCCAGTTGGAATCGCTGCCCGGTGATGGTCACATCGTCCCAGGCGAGCACGGTATCGCTGGAGATCTGGATCGATCCGGAGACAATGCCGAGCAGACGGGCAAGCAGCGCCTCACAGGCAGCGTTGTCGTCGATGGGAATGCTGCCGGAGGCCCGCACGATCAGGGCAATCTTGTTTTTCGAGACGTGGTAGAAGTTGAAGCCAGGATGCACAGCCCATCCTTTGTCAATCGCCCGACAGGCTTTCGTGAGGATGTCGTTGATCTCCACCTCACTGAGATAGCCGCGCTGCCGTTCGAGATAGCGGAAGTCGATGGTCACCAGGAAGCCGTCTTCGCCGCGTTCCGCGTGCTTCCTGAGCGCCGAAGCCTCGAGATCCTTCACCAAGGCGTAGTGGGTCAGGAAGGAGGTCTGGCCGTGCTTGCGGAAGCTTCCGATCGCCGGCTGTTCCTTCCTCCGGTTATGGCTGGAACGCCAGGCGATCGCCACGCTCATGCCAACCCCCAGCAGCCCCAGGATCAGGGCGAGGTTGCGGATGCGATCCGCCCTCGTCGGCAGGGCCGGCGCCAGGGTCAGCCCCACCGCCAGATCACCGAAGTCCACCCGGACCAGCGAACCGGCCGGCGCTCCCTTTGCCATGCCCTTGGCCGCCAGCGCGGTCCATGGGGCCAGCCGGATCCGCCTGTCGCCTTCTTGGTCGCGGTTGACCAGGCTGGCCCCGGAGAGCCGGATCCATTCGGGGGCCTGGCGGCGGGCGGGGCCCGTGGTGAAAAGCAGGACATTCGCCTCGCCCGGTTCACCCGCCACCACCAGAGCCAGCCCGGGGAACCGCCGGGGGCAGCCCAATGCCTTGCCCTTCAGGGCAGCGGATCCCGTTGCCATCTGCGCCGGAAGGGGGGAGTGCGCCAGCTCTGCGCTGGCGACGGGCTGCAACCCCAGGGAGGCGAGGGGCTGCCCAGGGCTGGTGAAGCCGCGTTCCACGCCCTGCAGGGCGGTGCACAGCCGCCCGGCGATCCGATCATTCTGGCGGCGTAAGTCGTTGGAACTGCGCTGTTCCAGCAGATGGGTGAAGATCAGAAGAGAGGTGCCCGAAAAAAGCGCTCCACTGATGATCATCAATGTGGTGCGTCGGCGCATGTTCCTTCCTCACCGGCCTCACCTTAGCCACCGATGGCGTGGACAGCCCCTCCAGCCCTCGCAGGCTGCCTGCTCGACGGCACCGTTCGTTCTTCTTCCGGGCCGTTCTTTCCCCTGGGCCTCCTCACCTTTGCTCAGGGAATATTCAGGCATGCACACTGAGCGCTGGAAGGTGACTACGGCGACGTCCATAGGTTTCCCCACCCCCCTAACATTCACGCATGCATCCTTTCTGGCCGTGGGCGCCGTACGGATCACGACTTCAGCGGTTGGGTCAGCAGTTGGTTGGTTGTGTGTGTCGGCACACCCCTTCTTGATCCCCGGCCATGTTTTCACCTTGCCGATGGATCTTCAGCCGTGATCCATACAGCTGTGGTGGGAGGCGGCGCCTGCGGGCTGGCTGTGGCGAGGGGGCTCTGGCAGCAGGGCCGCCCTGTGCGCGTGTATGAACGGGCCCTGGCGTCCCATCTGCATGGCCATGGTTTCCTCCTGCTGGCCAATGGTCGCGCTGCCCTGCGCCGGCTCGGCTGCGATCCGGACGGCACCCTGGGCCATCCGATCACGTCGGTGAGGATCCTCTGCTGCTCGGGGCAGGTGCTGGTGGAGCACCCGCTCGAGGGGGCGGTGGCGATGCTGCGTCACCAGCTGCTCAATGTGCTGCTCCGCGGCGCCCCCGATGATCTCGTCCATTACAACCACCCATTCGAGCGCTTCGACTGGGACCGGGAGCGGGCCCGGGCGGTGTGTTTCCAGAACGGACGCTCCCACCCCGCCGATGCCTTCGTCGCCGCCGACGGGGTGCGCTCCAGCTGCCGTCTGTCCCTGGGATGCGGGGCGATGACCAATCCCGGCCGGGTCAAGGAGATCGTGGCCCATGTGCGCCAGCCCCTGGTGGCCGCCGAACTGGGCCACCGCTTTCTCAAGGTGCTCGACCCCTCCGGAGGGCTGGCGGTCGGCCTGGTGCCCCTGGGGGATGACCGGCTGGTCTGGTTCGTTCAGTTCGACAGCCAGCGTTTCACCGCCCCCCAGCCCTCCGAGGTGGGGGCCTTCCTCCAGGACCACTTCCGGGGGTTCCCCGTTGTGGTGCGCCACGTGCTGGGCGCCACCGATCCGGCCCGCGCCCATGTGTGGCACACGGTGGACGAGGATCCGGCCACCCGCTGGAGCAAGGGCAACGTGGCCCTGGCGGGGGACGCGGCCCACCCGCTGCTGCTGTTCACCAGCCAGGGGGTCAACACGGCCCTGGAGGATGCGGTGGTCCTCAGCGACCTGCTGCTTGGCTGCCGGGATCCCGCCGATGTGCCCGATCTGTTCAGCGCCTATGAACGCCAGCGGCGGCCGTCGCTGCTGGGCTGCGTGGAGGCCGGTCGCCAGATGGCGAAGTCTTTCGTCCAGCCGTCGTCCACCGGGCTCCAGCTGCCGCTGATGGCATGAGCGATCGCTTCGCCGACAGCTTCCGCGACGGGGCGGTGCCGCTCGACCTGCTGCGTCAGCGGGCCCACAACCTGCGCTGGGCCGAGCAGCCCCCCGGGGTGATCCCCCTCACCGCCGCCGATCCCGATTTCCCGGCGGCGCCGATCATCCGCGACGCCATCGCCGACTACGCCCGCTCCGGGGTGTTCAGCTACGGCCCCGCCGGCGGGCTGGGCTCCTTCCGCCAGGGGGTGGCCGGCTACCTGCGGCAGCGGGGGGCGTCGGTTCTGCCTGAAGGGGTGGTGGCGGTGAACAGTGCGGCCGCCGGTCTGGCCCTGGTGACCCGCCACTGGCTCTCCCCCGGTGACGAGGCGATCGTCTGGGATCCGGTCGACTTTCTCTTCGCCCACACCGTCCGCAGCGCCGGCGGGGTGCCGGTGCTGTGGCGGATCGAACCCGAGGCCCCCCTGGATCTGGCGGCGCTGGAGGCCCTGGTGACCCCCCGCACCCGGGTGCTGTGCCTGTGCAACCCCCACAACCCCCTGGGCCGCTGCTTTCGCCGCGATGAACTCGAGGCCCTGGGTCGCTTCTGCCTGGAGCGGGGCCTGCGGGTGCTGAGTGATGAGGTGTGGAGCGATGTGGTCTACCCGCCGGCCACCTTCACCAGCTGGCTGGCCCTTGAGCCGGAGCTGGCCGGCCTCGGGGCGGTGGTGCATGGGGCTTCTCCAAGTCCTTCGGCCTGGCCGGTCTGCGGGTGGGCTATGTGGCGATGGCGGATCCGGAGGCGGCGGCCCGGCTGCTGGCCGACAGCGAGCTGCCCTCCACCGTCGATGGCGTGGCCACCCTCAGCCAGGTGGCCGCCACGTCGGCCTACAGCCCCGACGGCCTGGCCTGGCTGGGGGCCTTTCTGGAGCATCTGCATGCCCGCCGCGACCAGGCCGTCAGCCGGCTGGCGGCGATCCCCGGCCTGCGGGTGCAGCCCCCCGCGGCCACCTTCGTGCTCTTCGTCGGCCTGCCGCCGCTGTCCGGGAGCGTCGAGGAACTGGTGGAGCGGCTGCGGCGGGAGCACGGGGTGGCGGTGGTGCCGGGGAGTCCCCGCTGGTTCGGCCCCGGGGCGGCGGGCCACCTGTGGCTGAGTTTCGCCACCTCCGAGGCCCTGCTCGGCGAGGCCCTCGAACGCCTGGCGGCCGGACTGGCCCCGGCGCCCTAGCCAGCGGCGGGCCGCTCAGGGCAACAGCCGCACCGGATCCCCCACCGCCACCGGACCGGGGCTGACCACACTCAGGCGGATGCCGGCCACCACGCCGTTGTGACGGGCGGTGGCCCGCAGGATCTCCAGGTTCTCCTCCAGGGCGCCCTGGGCCAGGGTGGTGACGACGCAGCGGGGGCAGCCGCCGTCGACCCGCAGCACCAGCTGCTCGCCGATCAGCAGGCAGGCGCCGCTCCAGCCCTCCTCCACGAAGCCGGTGGACGCCGGTGGACGCCGGCGGCGTGGCGATCAGCAGGTTGGGGCGAAAGCGCTCGACGGCGAAATCCAGCTGGGGTTCGAGCTGGCGCAGCCGCTCGAGGGTGGCGGTGGTGATGGCGTGGATGGGGCAGGCATCGAAGAAGGTGCCTTCGGGCAGCTCCAGGGCGTTGGTCACGTCCTGGAAAGCGCGCTCCTTCACCGGCGGCCAGTACTGGTCGAGGCTGGCCCCCTCCGGCGGGGTGTCCAGCAGGCTCACCCGGCGCCCGAACAGCTCGCTGAAGAAGGCGTCCACATCGTCCTCGCCGCTGCAGAGCCCGGCGCTGCCGTCGTCCTCGCGGGGGGAGATCAGCACCGGCGGCAGGGGCGCCGCCGGCGTCGGTTCCTCCCGGAAGCGGGCCCGGTAGCCCAGCAGGCCCTGCCAGAGCCGCGGGTTCTTGGCGCTGGCCACCCGGCCGCTGGCGTGGTCCCAGAGGGCATAGGCCCGGTCCCCCCGGATGCCGCGGGGGTCCACGTCGAGCTGGCTGGGGGTGTCCCCGAGCATTGACTTCACCGGGTAGCGCCAGAGCGCCTGCACCGTTCCCACCAGATCCTGCACGCCCGTCGCCTGTCGTTGCCGGCGCACTCTGGGGGCGGAGCCGCGACAACGCCGGTAGCAGCACCTACCGTCCGCAGGGCGCACGCCGGGATCCGCTCTCCTGGGCCATGAAGGACTTCATCCACCTGCGATCCGCCAAGTTCCCCGAGCTCCCCGGCGAGGCCGGGGAGATGGTGAACCCGGGCACGGTGGGCAAGGCCCTGGCGCTGCACCTGCAGGAGCGGCTGCGGGCGAACGGCCGGCAGGTTCTTTTCCTCTGCTGCGAGGACTGGGGCTGGTGGCTGGATCTGGCCGACGTCCCCTTCCGTTTCGGGGTCTGCATCTACAGCCAGCCGGGCGAAGGGGAGGTGATGGAGTTCTGCTGCACCGACGGGGCCGTCGCCGAGCGGATCTGGCAGTGGCGCCGCTTCCGCTTCATCGACACGGCCCCCTGGGCCGAGGCCCTGCACGGGGAACTGCTGGCGATCTTCCGCGACGATCCCCAGGTGGAGCTGCTCGGCAGCGGTCCCACGTTTCCCTTGGGGGACTCCTGAGCCGCCGCCCTTTCAGGGACTCCAGAAGCCGCGGGAGTTGAGCCACAGCCCCAGCACCACCAGCGGCAGCAGGAACCCCGCCAGGATCTGCAGCCGCGGCCGCAGGCCGGTGGTCTCCGATGCGGTCCGGGCGACCTCCCGCCGGGGGGGCGTGCCCTTGCCATGGGCGGGCGTGCGTCGGCGCGATCGCGAGGCCATGGACGGCGGCGGTGGGGCCCTAATTCTTCACCAGCACCTGCTCGAGCGAAAGACGGTCACGGATGTCACCGGGCAGGTGGGTCCAGTGGCGGGCGATCAGCTCGGCCAGCTGGTGGCCGTTGACGAGGCTGATCCTGGCGAAGCCCTCCTCGCCGGCTGCGGTGGTTGCCGCCGGCTGGAAATCGGCGGTGGTGATGAAGACCCCGTGGCCGCCGAAGGGGATGAACTGGCGCAGCTCCCGCACCGCGTCGGCGCCGATCCGGGCGCCGAGGTTGCCGCGGTGGAAGCGGGCGTGGATGCGGATGCGGGCCGGCAGCGCGAGGCTGATGTCGCCGCAGGCATCGAACACATCCCGCAGCGCCCCGCGGTGCTCGGTCCGCTCCCAGTCCTGGAAGCCGAGGGCATCGAGCAGGTGGACCACCAGCCGCTCGAATTCGGCGGGATCCAGCCGCAGGAGCTGCTCGAGCACGCTGCGGTGGGCCTCCTCCTTCCGGGTGATCGCCAGGGCCGGGGCGGTTGTCTCCTGGCGGCCGATGGCGCGGATGAACTCGGCCTGGTGCTCCACCAGGAACACCGTCAGCAGGGAACTCATCCGGGTGTGGGCCGGAACGGTGAGCAGGGTGCGGATGGAATTGCGGAACGGCGCCGAGAAGTGGTCGAGCCGCAGCGGTTCGGGCGACCAGGTGACGGGACGCCGGTGGCGCAGGGGACAGCCGTCGTCGCCGGTGGGGTCGTAGTAGGCGAGGCCCTCATCGACGACGCCGAAACCGAGCAGATCCGCTTCCGCCGCCGGGATGATCACGTGGTCGCCGGGGCGGATCTCGAACAGGAAGCGGTGGATCTCGTTGAAGTAGTTGGAGAGCTGGATCGCGCTCTGGATGTCAGGGAAGTGGCGCCGCACCACCGAAAAAAGCTGCTCCCGGTTCCTGATCGGGCCGAGATCTTCGGTGATTTCCCGCCAGCCGATGCCGACGAAGCCGCCGCTGAGGAAGTTGTCCGCGTAGATGCCGCCGCCCGCCCTAACGCACCAGACGTTGGTCATTGCTGCGCCCCGGGGGGGCCCGCCAGTTCTCGGCTCATCGGAGGAAAGCGGGTCGGGAGGGCAGGCCAGCGGACGCCATGGCGGGAGTGACGGCGCCTACAGCTTCCGCAGTGAAGAACCTTGAGATTGTCGCGAATCTTGCCGGGAAGCGCATCCTCATCAACCCTGAGACACAGGAGAACGGTCTGATACCTCCAAGCTTAGGGCATCACTCACCTTTTCTTCAGTTCTCTGGATCCAGGCGGCGCACGGCCCGCTCCAGGGACGGGGCCAGACCGCGCCGCTGCTGCAGCCTGGGGCTCCAGATCCGGCCGCTGCGCAGCTCCTCCAGCCCGGCCAGCGCCATGTCCTGTCCCTCGTTCAGCTGCAACGCCGTCAGGGGCACGGTGAGGGGGCCGCGGAAGTAAAAGGCGCTCAGCTGGTCGTCGTGGTGCTCGAACCAGAGGGGCAGTTCTGGCGCCCCCCAGCCGATCTCCTCGCCCAGCTCCCGCAGGATCGCCTGCTCCGGTGCCTCCCCTGGATCGAGGTGGCCACCGAACAGTCCCCAGCAGCCCGGATGGACGATCCCCTCGATGTCGTCCCGGAGCTGCAGCAGCCAGCGGCCCTTCCGCTCCAGCATCGCCAGCGCCACCGCGAAGGTCATGGGTGGGGGCGGTCCATGGAGCGAAGGCCTGCGGTTGATGGGGGGATTCTGGCCGGCGCCCGGTGGCGTGGCAGACAGCGGCCGGCGCCCTTGTCTCCCTAACTTTCCTGAGGATTGCCCAGTCCGTGAACGCCCCCGATCTCATCTTTCTTGTGCTGCGGGCCCTCACGGCGGTGCTGTGCGTCGTGGCGTCGCGGGAGGCCTGGGCGCGCTCCCGCCTGCCGGGTCAGCCGCGGCAGCGGCGCTGGCGGTCCCGGTTCGGCGCGGCGGTGCTGCTTGCCTTCGGGTTGTTCGCCCTCGAGGACGGGGTAGGTGAGGCCCTGGGCAGGCCGGGCGAGCCGCTGCGCTGGCGCAGCTGGGTGTGGGTGATCCTCGATCTCTCCATCCCCGCCCAGGTGCTGGCGGTGCTGGCCACCCTGCGCCAGCGCGACCGCCTGGAGGCCGAGCTGGCCGCCGCGGTGCGGCGCGACCCGCTGACCCTGCTGCCCAACCGGACCGGCTTCGCCGAGGAGGCCACGGTGGCCCTGGCCGCCGCCGCCCTCGATGGCCGGCCGGTGGCCGGGGCCATGCTTGATATCGACTTCTTCAAGGCCATCAACGACGGCTGGGGCCATGGCGCCGGCGACGTGGTGCTCCGCGACGTGGCCGCCGCCATGCGGGCCATGCTGCGCCCCGGCGATGTGCTGGCCCGCGTCGGCGGCGAGGAATTCGCGCTGCTGCTGCCCGGCGTGGATGTGAAGGGGGCGGAGCCCCTGTTGGAGCGGCTGCGGGCGGCGGCGGCGGCGGTGCCGCACCCCGGGGCGCCGGGGCAGCGCGTCACTCTCTCCGCCGGCGTGGCCGCGGTGCAGGGCACGGGCCTGGCGGCGCTGGAGAGCGGCCTGCGCAACGCCGACGGCGCCCTCTACGCCGCCAAGGCTGCCGGGCGCAACCGGGTGATGGTGGCGGGCTGAGGGGCATCGGCTGGATTCCCCCTCAGCCGATCCCCCCCACCACCGGCCACCAGGCGTCCGCCGCCACCAGCTCCGTCTCGCTGCAGCCCGCCGCGCGGCGCACCTCCGCCGCCTGGCTGTCGCACAGGGAGCCGTGCAGCGCCTCTCCCAGGGCCTGGTGCAGCAGGTCGCTGGCGGCGAAGGCGGCCGACGCCTCCGCCAGCCTGGCGGGGAGGCGCTCAGCCGTGCCGGCGGGCCGGCCGGCCGGATCGCCGACCACCGGCGGTGGCAGGGGCCGGGCTCGGGCCAGGCCATCGGCCACCACGGCCTGAACGGCCCCCAGCAGCAGGTAGGGGTTGGCGGCCAGATCCGCCACCTTCAGCTCCAGGTGGGCCGGGACGCCATCGGCCGCGGCGGGCACCAGCCGCAGGGCCGCCTCCCGGTTCTCCACGCCCCACACCTGAAACGGGGCCGACCAGGAGCCCGGGGCCAGCCGCCGGTAGGACACCGCCAGGGGACAGGCCAGGGCCAGCAGGGCCGGCAGTTCTTCCAGGAGTGCCGCCAGCACCCCGGCGCCCGCGTCGCTGAGGCCGGCCTCGCCGGTGCCGCCCTCCAGCAGCGCCGTCCCGCCTTGCCGGACGCTCAGGTGCAGGTGGCCGCCGTTGCCCACCCGCTCCAGGCTGGGCTTGGGGCTGAAGCTGCAACGCCAGCCGAAGCGGCGCGTCACCCGCTGGATCAGCAGCTTGGCGTGAACCAGCCGGTCGGCGGCCTCCAGGGGCGTGCCCGGCGCCAGCGACAGCTCGAACTGGCTGGCGCCGTACTCCGGGTGGAACTGCAGCCAGGGCAGGCCGGCCGCCTCCAGGGCCTCGAGCAGGGCCGTGGCGTAGTCGAGGCCCTCCACCAGCCGATCGGCCCCGTAGGGTCCCCCGGGGATCGCCGGCGCCGGCGTGCCGTCGGCCGCGGGAACGGCCACCAGCCACTCCAGCTCGAAGCCGGCCCGCAGTTCCACCCCGGCCCGCTGCAGCTGCTCCATCTGGCGGCGGCAGAGGTGGCGCTGGTCGCCGGGGTAGGGCGCGCCGCTGCGCTCGTAGCGCTCCCCCGGCGCCCAGGCCCAGCCGCTGGCCGGCTCCAGCGGCGCCAGGGCCGCCGCATCCGCCCGCAGGCGCAGGTCGCCGTCGGGCCGGGCCAGGCGATGGGCGGGATCGATGCCGCCGCCTGCGCCGAAGGCATCGGCCACCGGCGAGAAGCCCACCCCCACCGCCACCGCCGCCTCGAAACCGGTCAGGGGCACCACCTTCACCAGCGGCGCCCCGGCGTGGTTCACCCAGGTGATCGCCACCCAGCGGATCCCCTGGGCGGCCAGCGCCGCGGCCTTGTTGTCGGGGGGAATGGCCACGGGCCCGGCAAGCGTCTGCCGCCATGATTGGACGGATCGCCGCCACCTGCATGCCGTCGAGCTCCCCCGCGGAGTGGCTCCACCCGGGCAGCACCGCGCTGCTGCTGGTGGACCTGCAGCAGGGCACCTGCGGTGATGCCCAGCCCCGGCCAGACCCTGACTTCGATCGCCGCTTCCGCGCCACGACCCTGCCGAACGCCCAGCGGGTGCTGGCGGCAGCCCGCCAGGGCGGGCTGGAAGTGATCCACACCATGATCGCCAACCTCACCGCCGACGGGCGCGACCGCAGCTTTGACTACAAGCGCAGCGGCATGGGCTTCCCGCCAGGCAGCCGCGCCGCCGAGGTGATCGCCGAGCTGGCGCCGCTGGCCGACGAGCTGGTGCTCCCCAAGAGCTCCTCCTCGCCCTTCAGCTCCACCGTCCTCGACTACCTGCTGCGCAACCTGGGCGTCCGCACCCTGGTGGTGATCGGCCTGCTCACCGACCAGTGCATCGACCACACGGTGAAGGACGCCGCCGACCGCGGCTACCGGGTGGTGTGCATCCACGACGCCTGCCAGGCGGTGACCCCAGAGCGCCATGCCGCCGCCCTGGAATGCTTTGCCGGCTACGCCGAGCAGATCAGCTGTGGGGAGTTCGTGGCTGAACTGGACTTAGCCGCAAACGGACTAAGCTGAAACCACTCCGTGTTGCCGCCATGCAGGTCAACCTCCATGACGCCAAGACCCACCTCTCCCGTTACGTGGCCCAGGCCCTGGAAGGCGAAGAGGTGGTGATCGCCAAGGCCGGGCAGCCGTTGGTGCGGCTGGTGCCGGTGGCGGCGGCGCCTGACGTCCGCCGGGGCGGCTTCATGGGCGGCTCCGCGGTGCTGGAAGCGGATCTCAAGGCCGATTTCGTCGACGAGATCGACACCCTGTTCGGTTGATCTGCTCGCCGTGCCGCCCAGCGAACCCCAACCTCAGCCCCTGCTCCTCGACACCCAGCTGCTGCTCTGGTGGGCCATCGAACCGCGTCGGCTGCCGGCCGGGACGGCACGCTTGCTGGCGGATCCGGCCCAGCCCCTGGTGTTCAGCGTCGTGAGTCTGTGGGAGGTGGCGATCAAATCCTCCCTGGGCCGGGCCGATTTCCAGGTCGAGGCCACCGCCCTGCGCCTGGGCCTGCTGGGGCAGGGATTCCGCGAACTGCCCGTCCGCGCCGAGCACGCGCTGGCAGTGCAGCACCTGCCCTGGATCCACCGCGACCCCTTTGACCGCCTGCTGGTGGTTCAGGCCCAGCTGGAGGGCCTGCGGCTCCTCAGCGCCGATCGCACCCTCGTGGCCTACGGAGAGCATGTGCAGGCTGCAGTCTGATCCGCCCTCAGCCGACCGGCTCCGCGTCGTAGTAGACGCCGGAGGCGTTGAACGGGGGCACGCTGGTGACGTACTCCGTCGTCAGGCTGGCGGGGTCGAAGGTGATGATCGTCCGGGTCCGGTCGAGCCACTGCACCCGGTCGGCGCCGGTGACCGTCAGGGTGGCCACCCAGGGGCCCACGACGTTGTCGTTGAGATCGAAGTCGCCGCCTTCAGGGTGGCGTTCGTACAGCTTGACGACGCCATGGGCCAGGACCCGCTCCGGGTCGCACAGCCAGTAGCCGGTGCGGCCGGCCAGGATGACCTCGGACACGCGGGAGTGTCCGGCCGCGGCGAAGCTGAGGTGTACGGCCATGGTGCGCAGAGCTGCTGAGGTCGAGCGGGTTGCCGGGGGACACGGCTGGCGACATCCCGGCTTGGCATCGGGAGGCCGCTCGGGTCATCCCCGGACCTGACCACCTTCCCCTGGAGCACCCTCGGCCCGCATCCCCAGAACGGGGGATTGCCGCAGAGCTGGCCGGCTCAGCCGGTGACCGGGGTGCGACCCTCCAGGGCCGATTCCAGGTTGATCAGGCCGGCGGCGATCGACTTGACGACCGCCTTGGTGCGGTTGTCCACCTGGAGCTTCTGGAAGATGTGCTTCACGTGGGTCCGCACGGTCTCGGGGCTGACCACCAGCTCCTGGCTGATCCGCTGGTCGGTCAGGCCCAGCATCAGATGGTTCAGCACCACCCGTTCGCGTTCGGTCAGCGGCTCGATCAGGGCCACGGGCGGCTGTTGGCGCAGCACCGCCACCACCCGCAGCGCCGGCATGAACAGGCCCGACTCGAAGCAGATGCCGTTGCAGCCCCGGGCCAGGGCCTCCCGCACCAAGTCCTCATTGGCGTCGTCGGCGACCAGCAGGGTGCGGATGGCGGGGTCGAGCGCTTCCGTGCGCTCCACCAGCGAGAGGCCGGTGCCCTCCTGCAGCCGTTGGCTCACCACCAGCAGCGACGGCCGCTGGCGCTCCACCAGCCGGAAGCCTTCCTCCTCCGTGGTGGTGGCCCCCACCAGGCTCTTCTGGACGGCGGTGATGCACATGAAGGCCCCCAGCCATTTCATGTGCTCCAGGCAGGCGACCGTGGTGAGCCCCGCCAGGATCTCCTCCAGCTCCTCCAGCAGGGCGGGGATCGGGGATCCCCGGGATGAGATCCGTGAGGTCCACAGCCGGCGGAACGAGCGGCGTTCATGATGGCCGGGTCGCGGGGCGTCTGGGGCTGCGGGGTCTTCGCGGTGGAGCTTGCCGCCAGAGACGTGTCAGTCAGCCTCGATCAGCCGGGCCTCGAGTCCCAGCTGCCGGGCGGCCCTCACGAACGGCTCATCCAGGCTGCAGAGGGTGGCGCCCCGTCCGGCGGCGATGGCCAGGTGCAGAGCATCGGCCGCCCGCAGGGCCGTGGTCCAGCCGCGCAGACAGGCGCTGGCATTCCTAAAGTCCTGGGATTCTACCTCCAGCATCAGGAACCCTGGGGCCAGGCTGCGTTCGAAGCCTTCGAGCACCGCCTCGGCCTGCGCGGGGCTCAGGGCCCCAGTGCGCACTTTCAGCCCGAGAGCGGAATGGAGCTCGGTGGCACTCCAGGGGCTGATCGCCAGCGGCGTTGTTGCCTGATCGAGAAAGGCCGCGGCGGCGTTGGAGTGGGCCTCCGGTGTGAGCGCTGCCAGCAGCACGCAGGTGTCCACGTACAGCATCAGGAGCCGACGTCATCCCGCAGGGCGCGCATCGTCTCCACGCCGCCGGTGGCCTGATGGGGCAGGGAGTCCCGCAGAGACTGGAGCTGGGGCAGGAGATCGCGCACGGCCTGCCGGGGAACCAGCTCAGCGATGGGCTTGCCGCGGCGGGTGATCACCACCGCCTGGCCTTGCTCCACCGCGTCGAGCAGGCTCGACAGCTGGGCTTTGGCCTCCGCCACCGTGACCTGTCGCATGGTGTTGGTCATCGAGATGACCAACTTTAGGGCGGGTTTTGGTGTCATGGCCCGATCTTCCCGGCCGCTGGCAGTGCCAGGGAACGGTCTCAGCGCCGATCGGCCAGCCGATAGACGGCCTGGCGGTCCCGCTTGCCGATCGCGATCACCAGCACGAGCAGTTGCTGGTCCCGCACCTCATAGACCAGGCGGAAGCCAGCGGCGCGGAGCTTGATCTTGTAGCGATCGCTGGAGCCCCGCAGCTTGCTGGCGGGGATGCGCGGCTGGATCAGCCGTTCAGCCAGCTTCTTCTTGAACGTCTCCCGGATCTCTGCGGTCAGCTTGTGCCACTCGCGCAGGGCCTCGGGGTGGAAGGCCAGCTCAAAGCTCATCCATGGTCATGAGCACCGGATCCTGCCCATCCGCCAGACGCGTGTCGGCGATGCGGTTGAGCTGCAGGTCTTCGACCAGGTCCATCAGGTCCTCATAGGCTTTGGCCGGCACGCAGTAGAACGCCGGTTCGTTGCGGTTGAGAACGGCCACCGGCAGCCCCTCGCCAGCCGCCACCGTGGCCATCGGATTCTTCTTGAGTTCCGAGATGCTCACGGCAGTCTCGGCCAGCATGCGATGGGCCATCAACCTCTCAGACCAGTTCGTGGATCCACTTTAGGTCCCACAACAGGTCTCGAACCAGGTCTCGGAACAGGTCCCCTGAGGTCTGGTGCAGCCGGTGTGATGCCCGATGCCGGTTTCGAACCAGCGACATCCTGCTTGTAAGGCAGGCGCTCTACCGCTGAGCTAATCGGGCGGTGAAGCCATTCTGGCGGAGGGGGCGGCGCGGCCCGGGCATCGGGGGCCGGCGGCCGGTACCTTGCCGGCAGCGTCCGGAGCCCGGCCATGGCCAGCGGCCGCCGCCACGATCGCGCCACCGGCTGGCTGGCCCTGCCCTTCGGGCTGCTCTGGGGCCCGGCCCTGGGGCCGGCGGGGGTGGCGGTCGCCACCGGTGCCTTCCTGGTCGGCGGCCTCTGGCTCTCCCCCGACCTCGACACCCGCTCCAACGCCACCCGCCGCTGGGGTCCCCTGCGGCTGCTCTGGTGGCCCTACCGGCGGCTGCTCAGCCACCGCTCCCTGCTCTCCCACAGCCCCCTGCTGGGCACCAGCCTGCGGTTGCTGTGGCTGGCGGCGCTGGTGCTGCTCGCCTGCGCCGCCCTCGGGCCCCTGGGCGCCCCAGCGCCGGCCGAGCTGCTGCAGCGGGGCCGGGGGCTCTGGGGCTCCCAGCGGCCCCTGCTGATCGCCGCCTTCGTGGGCCTGGAGGCCAGCAGCTGGCTGCACCTGCTCCAGGACGGCGATCCGATCCCGAGGCTGCCCCGGCCCTTGCGAGCTTTGGGCCGTCGCCTCAGCAGCAGGAGCTGCCGCTGGCGGGGGCCGGCGCGGTCGCAAGCCCGTCGGCGTTAGGGGCGACCCCCCCGTCGAAGGGAATGGCGCTGCCGCAGCCCTCGAACAGGCCGTAGTGACGGTTGAAATCGCCGATGAAGTCGAAGTGGGGCGCCAACCGGCTCTCCGCGAGCATCCGGAAGGTGTTGCCGCAGACCGGAAACACCCGCCCCGTTTCGATGTGATGGTGCTTGTCGAAGGGCAGGGCTTCGGGGTGGCCGGCGATGCTGCCGCGGTAGATCACCGCCTGGCCGTGGTCCTCGCAGGCGTCCTCCAGGGCCTCGATGTTGAACAGCCGGTAGGTGGCGGAGAAGAAGCGGATCGCGCCGGTGCGGGCGGCCAGCTCCGGATCGGTGATCTCCAGGGGCCGGTCGTCCACCAGGCGGGCATCGGCGAAGCCGGACTGGCGCGCCAGCCGCAGGAAATCGTTCCAGTAGAGGGCGCCGCTGAGGCATTCGCCGTGCAGCACCGGGTCGTGGCGCAGGGCCTCGGGCACGCGACGGTCGGCGTAGACGTCGGCGAAGAAGAACTCACCGCCGGGCTTGAGCAGCCGCCGCACCCCGCCCAGCACCGCCAGCTTGTCCGCCGACAGGTTGACCACGCAGTTGGAGATCACCAGATCGAAGCTGCCGGGCTCCAGGGGAAGCTGGTCGAGTTGCTCGATCCAGCCCTCCATGAACTGCACATTGGCGTAGCCGAACACCTCGGCGTGGTGGTCGATGTGGCGCCGGGCCACCGCCAGCTGTTCCGGCGTCATGTCGACGCCCACCACCGCGCCGCCGGCCCCCACCAGCTGGGCCAGCAGGTACACATCGCGGCCGCTGCCGCAGCCCAGGTCGAGCACCCGCAGGCCCTCCAGCAGCGGCGGCGCCACCAGGCCGCAGCCGTAGTAGCGGCTCAGCACCTCGGGGTGGATCCGGGCCAGCAGGGGCCGCAGCGCCGGCGGCACGCTGCTGGCGTCGCAGCAGGCGCTGGTGCGCAGGTCGGCGCTGCTGCTGAGGGTGGAGCCGTAGTACTCCTGAACGCTGCGGTGCAGATCGGCGGCGCTGGTCATCGGTGAGGGGTCGCTGGGGTTGGGGGGGACGTGTGATGCGGTGCGCGGGGGCTCAGCCGCGGCGCCGCCAGGTGTGGTAGCGGCGCAGCCAGGGCAGCAGGTGCTGGGGCACCCGTTGCTTCTTCCAGGCGGCGGCGGTGTACTTGCTGGCCTCGGCCAGGGTGGGGTAGGCGTGGATCGTCCCGAAGATCCTGCCCAGTCCCAGGCCCCATTTCATGGCCAGCACGATCTCGGCCAGCAGTTCGCCGGCGTGCTCGGCCACGATCGTGGCGCCCAGGATCCGGTCGCTGCCCGGTGGGGTGAGCACTTTCACGAACCCCCGCTCGGCGCTCTCGACGATGGCACGGTCGAGCTCGTACAGGGGGAAGCGCGTCACTTCCACGGCCACCCCCCGGGCCGCCGCCTCGGCTTCGGTGAGCCCCACCGTGGCCACCTCCGGATCGGTGAAGGTGGTGCGCGGGATGACGCGGTTGTCCACCTGGAAGGAGCGCAGCTGGCCGAACAGGGCGTTGACCGCCGTATACCAGGCCTGGTGGGCGGCGGTGTGGGTGAACTGGAACGGCCCGGCCACATCGCCGGCGGCGTAGATGTTGGGGTAGAGCGTCTGCAGGAAGGCGTTGGTGGTGATCGTGGCGCCGGTGGGAATCCCCAGCTCCTCGAGCCCGTAGCCCCGCAGCCGGGCGCGGCGGCCCAGGGCGCAGAGCACGGCGTCGCAGGCGATCCGCTCCCGCCGCTCCCCCTGCCGCACCAGCACCGTCACGGCCCCGCCGGGGGCGGGATCCCGCTCGAAGCCGAGCACCTCGGTGTCCATGTGCAGGGTCACGCCGTCCTCCTCCAGGGCCTGGCGCACCTCGGCGGCCACATCGGCGTCCTCCTTGCGCAGCAGGCGGTCGCTGCGCTGGATCTGGGTGATCGGCAGGCCCAGCTGGGCCAGGGCCTGGGCCAGCTCACAGGCGATCGGCCCGCCCCCCAGCACCACCAGCCGCGGCCGCTCCACTGGGCACTGGGCCAGCCAGCCCCAGACGGTCTCGCTGGTCAGCAGGGGCACCGCCTCGCTGCCCGGCCAGTCGGGCAGCACCGGTTCAGCGCCGGTGGCCAGCACGATCGCCCGGGCCGTGAGCCGCTGCTCGCTGCCCGCGCCGGTGCGGATCGCCACCGTCCAGGGATCGAGCAGACGGGCCTGGCCGCGCAGCACCTCCACCCCCAGGCCCTCGTAGCGCTCGACGCTGTCGTGGGGGGCCACGGCCGCCACCTTGGCGGCCACCCGCTCCAGCACCCGGCGCAGGTTGAGCCGCGGCTCCAGCGGTTCGAGTCCATAGCGGTCGGCCCGTCGCAGGCGCGCTGCCAGCCGCGCCGAGCTGATCAGGGCCTTGCTGGGCACGCAGCCGGTGTTGAGGCAGTCGCCGCCCATGGCGCCGCGCTCCACCAGGGTCACCCGCGCCTTGACGGTGGCGGCGATGTACGACGTGACCAGCCCCGCCGCTCCGGCGCCGATGACGATCAGGTTGCGGTCAAAGCGGCGCGGCCGCGGCCAGCGGCGGTAGAGCCGCCAGGTCTGCCAGCGGCCCAGGGCCGCCTTGGCCAGCCAGGGGAACAGGGCCAGCAGCAGCAGCGACCCCAGCAGGGGCGGGCTGAGGATGCCGCCGATCCCGCGCAGCTGGGCCAGCTGGGTGCCGGCGTTCACGTAGACGAAGGTGCCTGGAAGCATGCCGATCTGGCTGGTGAGGTAGAAGCTGATGGCCCGGATCGGCGTCAGCGCCATCAGCAGGTTCACCAGGAAGAACGGGAACACCGGCGCCAGCCGCAGGCTGAGCAGGTAGAGCACCCCGTCGCGGGCCACCCCGGCCTCGATCGGTGCCAGCTGGCGGGCGAAGCGTCGCCGCACCGGATCCCGCAGCAGGGTGCGGGCCACCAGGAAGGCCAGCAGGGCGCCGATGCTGGAGGCGAACGACACCAGCAGGGTGCCGAGCCCGACGCCGAACAGCGCCCCGCCGGCCAGGGTGAGCACAGCGGCCCCCGGCAGCGACAGGGCCGCCACCAGCACGTAGAGCAGCAGGTAGGCGCCGGCCACCAGCAGGGGGGCCTGGCGGCGCTGTTCCAGCAGGGCGCCATGGGCCGCCTGCAGGGCCTCCAGGGTGAGCTGGCGGTGCAGGCCCAGCGCGAAGAACAGAACCACCACCAGGGCGATGGCGGCGAGCAGCAGCCACTGGCGCCAGCGGGATCGGGAGAGCGGTGGGTCCATGGGTCGAGCCGTTCCCCCTTCCTACCGGCGAGCCGGCGGTTCGGATGGCCCCGGCCCCAGGCGGGCGGCCATCCATTCGCTCCCTTCGCCGGTACGTTCATCAGCAGGGGACGTCCATGCCCAACCCGGAATCGGCCATGGCGATGGGGGCCATCCAGGTGGTGATTCCGGCGCGCGACGAACGCCGGACGATCGGCCACGTCATCGGCCAGCTGCGCCGCCAGGGACTCGACCGCATCCGGGTGGTCGACAACGGCAGTCGCGATGGCACCGCCGCCATCGCCCGCCAGCTGGGGGCGGAGGTGCTCAGCGAACCCCGTCCCGGCTACGGCCGCGCCTGCTGGCGCGGCTGCCTCGAGCTCGCCCCCGATGTGGACTGGCTGCTGTTCTGCGATGGCGATGGCGGCGACCCGCTCGAGGAACTGCCCCGTTTCCTGGAGCTCATCGACGACCATGACCTGCTGCTCGGCGACCGCACCGCCACCGCCGTGGGCCGTGCCTCGCTCACCCCCCTGCAGCGGGGCGGCAACCGGCTGGCCACGACGCTGATCGGCCTGGGCTGGGGGTTCCGCTACCGCGACATGGGGCCGCTGCGGCTGGTGCGGCGTGAGGCCTTCGCGGCGATGGCCCTGCGCGACCGGGGCTATGGCTGGACCCTGGAGATGCAGGTGCGGGCCATCGAGCTGGGCCTGCGCATCCGCGAGGTGCCGATCTCCCATCGCCCGCGCCTGGCCGGCGCCTCGAAGATTTCCGGGCGCTGGGGCGCCAGCCTCCGGGCCGGATGGGTGATCCTCACCAGCCTGGGCGGCCTCTGGCTGCGGCGAACTCTGCGGCGAGGGCCGCGCTGATGGCGCTGTCCTCCCTGCTGCGGCGCCTGCAGCTGCCGGCCAGTGCCCTGCTGCTGATCGGCGGGGCGTTGCTGATGCGCCCCCACGGTGACCTGTTCGACGCCGCCCAGCTGCTGCCGTTCTGGCGGGCGGCCGCCGTGATGGGGCTGGGTTTCGCCCTCTCCTGGTCGCTGCCCACCATCCCCCGGGCCCTGTTCTGGGCCGTCGCGGTACTCACAAGGCTGGCCCTGCTGGCGATGGAGCCCGGCGACGACATCTGGCGGTACCTCTGGGAGGGGGGGATCCAGCTGCATGGCTTCAGTCCCTACGCGCTGCCCCCGGATGCCGCGGTGCTGGAGGGGTTGCGCACGCCGTGGTGGTCGTCGATCAACCACCCCGACACCACCGCCATCTATCCGCCCCTGGCGCAGCTCCTGTTCCGGCTGCATGCCGCCGTGGCCCAGCAGGTGCTGCTGTTCAAGCTGTCGTTCACGGCCGCCGACCTGGCCATCGCCGGCCTGCTGGCGGCCCGCTTCGGACCGTCGCGGGCGGCGCTCTACGCCTGGAACCCGCTGGTGATCTATGGCCTCAGCGGCGGCGGGCACTACGACAGCTGGTTCCTGCTGCCGCTGGTGGCCGGCTGGCTGCTGGCCGAGCGGGAGCCCCCGCCCCGGGGCCAACGCCCCCAGGCCTGCATCGACCTGCTGCTGGGCCTGAGCGTGGCCCTCAAGTGGATCACCCTGCCGCTGTTGCTGCAGCGGGCCTGGAGCCGCTGGCGCCGGTTCCGGCGGCCTGCCCCGGTGCTGGCCACCCTGCTGCTGGGCCTGGCGCCGCTGCTGCTGGGGGCCTCCCTGTTCTGCGGCCTGAGCAGCTGCCCGCTGCTGCCCACCGGCTCCAGCTTCATCCGCCACGGCCGCAGCGCCGAGTGGCTGCCGCACTGGATCGGCCAGCTCTGGCCCTGGAGCCAGCAGACCAATGCGGTGCATGGGCTGCTGCTGCTGCCGGTGCTGCTGGTGCTGCTGGTCACCAGCGCCCGGCTGGGTGTGTTCGCCTGGCGCTACCTGCTGGCCCTGCTGCTGCTCTCGCCGGTGGTGCACGCCTGGTACTTCATCTGGCTGATGCCCTTCGCCGTGCCCAGCCAGAACTGGGGGGCGCGGCTGGTGAGCCTTTCGGCGTTCGTTTACTTCATGCTCCCCTCACGCCTGCCGGACTGGCAGCTCACCACCGCAGAGCGGCTGCTGCTGTGGCTGCCCCTGCTGCTGGGGCTGCTGCTCAGTGCCCGGGATCGAACCGAATCGGCCCCTGGCCGGTAAACCCCTGGTGTTCCTCCGTTGCGCCATGGTCCGAGTCCGCTCCCGCACCCCGCTGCTGCTGGCCTGCGGCCTGGTGCTGATCACCGCCACGGGCTGCGGCGGCGGGCCGGCCCCGTGGACGGCGGCCGGCGCCAGCCGCCCGTCCCCGGTGGCCACCGCCCCCCAGCCGCCCCTCGATCCCGGCCCCTACAACGTGGTGCTGCGGTCGGTGGTGGATGGCCAGGGTCTGGTGGATTACGCCGCCCTGCAGCGCGATCCGGCCCAGCTCGATCGCTACATCAAGGCGCTGGGCGCCCTGGCCCCCGAGCGCTTCGCCTCCTGGCCGGAGGCGGAGCAGATCGCCCTGCTGATCAACGCTTACAACGCCTTCACCCTGCGCGCGATCATCGACAACGATCCGATCCGGCCCAGCATCAGGGACATTCCCGGTGTGTGGAAGTTCCGCCGCCACCAGCTGATGGGCCGCGGCCTCACCCTCGATGCCATCGAGCACGAGATCCTGCGGCGCGAGTACAACGAACCCCGCATCCACGCGGCCCTGGTGTGCGCCGCCATCAGCTGCCCGCCGTTGCGGCAGGAGGCCTTCACGGGGGCAGCGCTGGAGCGGCAGCTGGAGGATCAGACGACCCGCTGGCTGGCCAGCCCCGTGGGCCTGGCGATCGACCGGGCCGCCGGCACGGTGCGGATCTCCCAGATCTTCCAGTGGTTCGCCGAGGACTGGCAGCGGGCCGATCCTGACGCGGAGCCCGTGCCGGGCCACGCGCAGCAGAGCGCCGTGCTGCGCTTCATCGCCCGCTACCGCCCCGCCGCCGAGCGCGCCCTGATCCTGGGCGGCGATTACCGCTTCGCCTACCTCCCCTACGACTGGGACCTGAATCGCCAGAGCCGCTGAGGCCGCTGGGCTCAGGGTGCTCCCGGGCATTTCGGGGCCTCAGCTCAGCGCCCCCCCGCAGCTGGAGCCGGCGCCGGCGGTGCAGCCGAAGCAGTGGTCGGCCACGGCGATGGCTTGGCCATCGGGCTCCTGCTCCAGGAGCTGGCGCAGGTGGGCCCTTGGGCTGCCGCCGCCGGCCGGCAGGCCGAGCATCTGGTTGAAGTCGCAGTCGTAGAGGAAGCCCTGCCAGTCGACGCTGAGGGTGCTGCGGCACATCACCTGGGCCAGGTTGGCCGGGTTGTGGTGCTGGCGCAGCAGCGCCATGTAGCCCTCCAGCTGCCCCTGCTGGCGCAGCACCGCCGCGAAGCGCTGGATGGGCATGTTGGTGATCGTGAACAGGCGGTTGAAGCGCAGTCCGAAGCGATCGGTCAGCTCCCGCCGGTAGTCGGCCTCGAGGGCCGCCTGGGGGGGCGGCAGGCTGGGGCCCTGGGGGTTGTACACCAGATCCAGTTCCAGGCCCGAGCCGGCTTCGCCGTAGCCGAGGGCGTTGAGCTGGCGCAGACCCGCCAGGCTGCGCTCGAACACGCCATCACCGCGCTGACGGTCGACGTTGTCGGCGAGGTAGCAGGGCAGGGAGGCCACCACCTTCACCCCCTGCTGGGCCAGGAAGGCGGCCAGGTCCGCCTGGCCGGGTTCACTGAGAATGGTGAGGTTGCAGCGGTCGATCACCGCCACCCCCAGCCCCCGGGCCTGGCGCACCAGGTCACGGAAGCCGGGGTGCAGCTCCGGCGCGCCGCCGGTGAGATCGAGGCTGGCGATCGCCCGGGCCCGCAGCACCGCCGGCACCAGGGCGATGGTGGCCGGATCCATCATCTCGGTGCGGCTGGGGCCGGCGTTCACATGGCAGTGGCTGCAGCTCTGGTTGCAGCGGTAGCCCAGGTTCACCTGCAGGGTGTCGAGCCGGCCGCGGCGCAGGGCCGGGAACGGCGGGGCCAGGGTGGTGGTGGGGCCGTTCAGATCGGCAACGCCCATGGATGGAGGGGATGGATAACGGAGGTACCGGCAGGGCGGCGAATCGGATGGGCCTGGAGGCTGGACGGCTCAGGTGGTCTGGGCCGCGGGCTCCGACTGACCACCGATCACGAGACGCAGCAGAACCGGGGCCAGGAAGGTGGTGCCGATCACCATCAACAGGATGGCGGCTTCCAGGGCCGGGGTGAGGATGCCGGCCTGGGTGCCGAGTCCCAGGAAGATCAGACCCACCTCGCCGCGGGGCATCATCCCCAGACCCACCACCAGCCGGTTGGTGGGGTCCTTGCTGGTGTAGGTCCAGCCGGCGGCCACCTTGCCGGCCACGGCCACCACCAGCAGGAACAGGGCCACCACCAGCCCCTCGCGGTTGGCGGGATCGAAGGGGTTGAGCACCGAGAGGTCCATGCCGGTGCCGATCAGCACGAAGAACACCGTGGCGAACAGGGCCACCAGGGGTTTGACGGCGGCTTCGATGTCGTGGGTGTGCTTGGAGGCGCTGAGGATCAGGCCGGCGGCGAAGGCCCCGAGGGCGGCCTCCAGGCCGATGGCCTGGGCGGCGAAGCAGCAGAGGGTGAGCACCACGAAGCTGGCCACCGCCACATCGCCGGGGGCCTTGAGGTGGTCGACCACCCAGTCGAAGGCGGGGGCGGCGAAACGGCTGAGCACCAGGGCGACGGCCACGAAGATCACCGCCGCGACGCACAGCTTCACGACCGGCCCGAGGGTGAAGGAACCGCCCCCGGCCAGGGAGACCACCACCGCCAGGATGACGATGCCGAGGATGTCATCGAGCACGGCGGCGCCGATGACGATCTGGCCTTCCTTGCGCTTGAGCCACTGCAGCTCACCGAACACGCTCGCCGTGATGCCGATCGAGGTGGCCGTCATGGCGGCACCGGCGAACACGGCCGGGATGAACGGCACGTGGAAGAGGTAGTAGAGCCCGGCGGTGCCGGCGGCGAAGGGCAGCACCACGCCGGTGAAGGCCACGGTGCCGGCCTGGATGCCGACCGCTACCAGTTCATCCAGCTCGCTTTCCAGGCCCGTCAGGAAGAGCAGGGAGAAGAGGCCGATCTCGGCCACCGCCTTCAGGCTGGAAAACGTCTCGGAATACAGAGAACTGATCGACTCCGGGCTCATGCCGCCCAGGGAGCTCAGCATCCCGAGCAGAGCGCCGCTCAGCTGGGCCTGGGCCTCGGGGGGCACGACCAGATGCAGACCGGAGGCGCCGATGATCACCCCGGCGACCAGCTCGCCGAGGATGGTGGGCAGCTGGAGGCGCACCATCAGCTCGGCCATGAAGCGGGCCGCCACGAAAATGACCAGAAAACGGCCGACCCCGATCAGGGTCTCCGTCACTTCAACCTGGTGGCTGCCGACTTCCATCAGCAGCGTTGGCAACAAATCCATCCGGTGGCCTTGGGGGTGGGAGCAGTTTTAGTGGGAAGGAGGCTCGAACTGTTGTCTGCAAGACACCGGAAACCAGAGGATCCCGTGATGGACCCGATCAGCGGTGGTGATGGATCCGGTCGGAGCCGTGTTGCAGAGGTAGGGAGGAGCATGCCGCCGCAGGTTTCCGCGGCGGCCCGTGGCCTCGGCAGAGCCCCGCGCGCCATGGGGGCAACGGAAGGGCGAGGGGGGACCCGCTGGATCAGAATTTGTGATCGCGCAGGGCTTCCACCGGGTAGATATAGGTGATGATCGAGAAGTCCGCGTAAAACTTGGCTTCGATCTCACGGGTGATGGTGTCGGCCAGCTCGCGGGTGCCGGTGAGCACCTCGATTTTGACATTGGCGAGGGTGTGGGACACGCTGGGCTCTCCCGTGGAGCGCACATTGCGGCTCCCTTCACCGCCGGCTGCATTGACCGTGTAACCCGTGGCACCTGCTGCCTTGATCAGCTTGATGAGTTTCTTGGAGAGGATTTCCTCTGCCACGATCACCAGCTTCCAGACTTGTTGACTCATCTTTTTGACCTCAATAGGGGATGTTGATGGGACTGATAGTGGATCGGTAGCTTATCGACCGAGGAGCATCTCTGCAATCCCGATAAACAGAGGGATGCAGATAGCGATCGCCACGGGGGTGCCGATGGCTGTGGAGGCACCGATGTAGGCCGAGGGATGCGCCGAAGGGATACCGGCACGAAGCGTGGGCGGGCCTGAGATATCCGAACTGGACGCGGCGATCACCGCCAACACAACGGCGCCACCGATACTGAAGCCAGTGATCTTGTGAATGATGAGGCCAAGGCCGAAGGCCAGAAAGCCATGCAGGATGGGGGCAATGAAGGCGTAGATGGCAAATCACTGGGCCACCTTGCGCAGCTCGTTCATCCGCTGGGCGGCCTCCATCCCCATGATGATCATCAGAACCGCGAGGAAGCCGCGGAACAGGGGGTTGAAGAAGCTCTCATAGACGGGTTCGGGCTTGGTGAGAATGCCAAGGGCCACGCCCAGCAGCAGCGAGGTGACGGCCGAGCTCTGCAGGCTTTCTTTGATGATCGGCCAGATCTCGACTTTTTCTGAGGCGTTGCCGCTCTTTTTGCTGAGGTAGACGCTGGCCACCACGATCGCCGTCACCAGCGCCGGGATATCCATGAAGGGGTAGAGAGCCGCCGTCCAGGCCTCGAAGGGGATCTTGGCGGCATCCAGCTGGGGCAGCACTGCCGCCAGGGTGGAGCCGCTGACCGCGCCGAACAGACCACCTGTGGCCACGGCATCGGCCACCTTGATGCCGGGCAGTTTCCCCAGGGTGTAGCGGCCGATGAACACGATCGCGATGCCAACCAGTACCGCTGCGAGCCCAGGGAGCAGGATCTCGGAGGGGTTGGAGTTGCGAATGGCGATCCCGCCGGTCAGGCCGATCTTCATCAACAGGAAGAAGCTGATGAACTTGTAGATCGAATCGGGGATGGCCAGTTGGCTGCCAAGGGAGGCGACCACGATGCCTCCGATCAGAAATCCGAGGGTCGGGGACTGAAACTGCTCAATGAAGAGCGGGATGAAATCGGAGATGAATTCCACGTTGTGAGTCTGCAACTCCTGTAATTAACGAGAGGAAGGTAGCAGGTCCAGACGGTCGATGTCGGGGCCATGATAGCCATAAGGCATCGTTATCGGCACGCGCTCACCTACTGAATGGTGTGCAAGACATCCAAGGCATATGTTCTGCTCTGATGCGACACTCCTTCAGCGGCGCCCCAGGATGAAGCGATGTTGGGTCCGGCCTGTCAGCAAGCCAGGGCATACGTCTCTGCTTCGTGCTCAGAAGCGTTCTGGCCGCTGGCTGCGACCATGACGATGGAAGCCAGGGCTGGCCTGGTGACGTCGTCTTGCGATGCGTAAAGTGCAGGTTTGCCAAGGCTTCTGGCCTGGGCAGGAATTGGTGCAGCACCTGAAAAGGCTTGTCCGTCTTCGCGTCGCCAGGACCTCAATGGCGTGGCGACGGCCATCTCCAGATCACGCTTCTTCAGGGCCGATATGGTGCGACCGGAGCCGGACGGGTTCACCTGGAGACAGGAGCGAACTTGACGACAGGGAGGGCAGGCCTCCCCCGCGCAAGATTGCGATTCTCATCGGCCCTGGCCCTGAAACGGTCGAGGACACCCAGAGGGCGTGAGTAACCCCTATGGTTGCGCCCACCACACCTGTCTGTAGTGATGGCAACCGATTCGGCGGCCCCTCGACCGTCCAGCTTCCGCCTGCTGAACCACATCAGCACCAGCAACATCAAGGGGGATCTGTTCGGAGGGGTCACGGCGGCGGTGATCGCCCTGCCGATGGCCCTGGCCTTCGGTGTGGCCTCCGGTGCCGGCGCGGCCGCCGGCCTCTGGGGCGCTGTGCTGGTTGGGCTGTTCGCGGCCCTGTTCGGCGGCACCCCCACCCTGATCTCCGAGCCCACCGGGCCGATGACGGTGGTGATGACGGCCGTCATCGCCAGCCTCACCGCCCGGGATCCGGAGAACGGCCTGGCCATGGCCTTCACCGTGGTGATGCTGGCCGGGGTGTTCCAGATCGTCTTCGGGATGCTCAAGCTGGGCCGCTACGTCACCCAGATGCCCTACACGGTGATCTCGGGCTTCATGAGCGGCATCGGCATCATCCTGATGGTGCTGCAGCTCGGTCCCTTCCTCGGACAGGCCATCCCCAAGGGAGGCGTGATGGGAACCCTCACCAGCCTGCCCTCCCTGTTCGCCAACGCCCGACCGGCTGAAGTCACCCTGGCGGTGATCACGCTGGCGATCCTCTGGTTCACCCCGGGCAAGATCAAGAAGGTGGCGCCGCCCCAGCTGATCGCCCTGGTGCTGGGCACGGTCCTCTCCCTGACCCTGCTCACCGGAAGCGGTGGCGGGGCTGCAGCCGGAGGTGAGGACATTCGCCGCATCGGCGAGATCGCCTCCGGTTTCCCCACCCTGCAGTTGCCCCACTTCGAGCTGCCCCAGCTGCAGCTGATGCTCATCGATGCCGCCGTGCTCGGCATGCTCGGCTGCATCGACGCCCTGCTCACCGCCGTGATCGCCGACAGCATCACCCGCACCGAGCACGATCCCAACAAGGAGCTGATCGGCCAGGGCCTCGGCAACCTGGCCTCGGGCCTGTTCGGCGGCATCGCCGGCGCCGGCGCCACCATGGGCACCGTCGTCAACATCCAGGCGGGGGGCCGCAGCGCCCTCTCCGGCATCAGCCGTGCCCTGATCCTGATGCTGGTGATCCTGGCGGGAACCCGCCTGGCGGCCCAGATCCCGCAGGCCGTGCTGGCGGGCATCGCCCTGAAGGTGGGCTTCGACATCGTCGACTGGGGCTTCCTCAAACGCGCCCATCGCATCTCGATCACCGGGGCGCTGATCATGTACCTGGTGATCGCCCTCACCGTGCTGGTGGATCTGATCGCCGCCGTGGGGATCGGCGTGTTCATCGCCAACATCCTCACCATCGACAAGATGAGCGCGCTGCAGAGCAAGTCGGTCAAGTCGATCTCCACCGGCGATGGCGATCTTCTGCTCAACCCTGAGGAGAAGACCCTCCTGGACCAGGGCAAGGGCGAGGTGCTGCTCTTCCAGCTCACCGGGGCGATGATCTTCGGCGTGGCCAAGGCCATCGGCCGCGAGCACAACGCCATCGGCGTCTGCAAGGCGGTGGTCTTCGATCTCACCGAGGTGTCCCACCTCGGCGTCACCGCGGCCCTGGCGGTGGAACTGGCCGTCGAGGAAGCGATCGAGAAGGGTCGCCAGGTGTTCGTGGTCGGCGCCAGCGGCACCACGCGCCAGCGCCTCGAGAAGCTGGGGCTGTACGCCAAGCTTCCCCTGGAGCGCACCACCCTCAGCCGCCATGATGCTCTGCAGCAGGCGGTCGCAGGCCTGGCCTGATCACCGGGCCGCTGCCATCGCCAAGGATGGTGCCCGTGCTTCTCCATGCCTGCGATGTCCGGTTCATGGCCGCTTCCCGCTTCTGAAGCCGATGGGGCCGCGCTGGAGGCCCTGGCGGAGCTGGTGGCGATCGTGGACCGGCTGCGGGACCCGGAGGGCGGCTGCCCCTGGGACCTGGCCCAGACCCACAGCACCCTGATCCCCTACGTGCTCGAGGAGGCCCATGAGGTGGCCGATGCGATCCGCCGCGGCGACGACGATCACCTGGCCGAAGAGCTGGGCGACCTGCTGCTGCAGGTGGTCCTGCACGCCCGCATCGCCAGCGAGGAGGGGCGCTTCGACCTGGCCGCCGTCGCCCGTGCCATCGCCGCCAAGCTGGTGCGCCGCCACCCGCATGTGTTCGATCCGGCGGCGGAGCCGGCCGGCGATCCGGAGGCCGTGCGCCGCAGCTGGGAGGCGATCAAGGCCGCCGAGCGCCAGCAGCCCGCCAGCGCCAGCCCCCTCAGCGACCGCCTGGCGGAGAAGGTGCGCGGCCAGCCCGCCCTGGCTGGCGCCATGACCATCTCGCGCAAGGCCGCCGCCGCCGGCTTCGAGTGGGACGCCATCGAAGGGGTGTGGGCGAAGGTGCAGGAGGAGCTCGACGAGCTGCGGGAGGCCGTGGCCAGCGGCGACCGGGCCCACGCCCAGGAGGAACTGGGCGATGTGCTCTTCACCCTGGTGAACGTGGCCCGCTGGTGCGGGCTCGACCCGGAGGAGGGCCTGGCGGGCACCAACCGCCGTTTCCTCGACCGCTTCTCCCGGGTGGAGGCCGCCCTGGGCGGGGATCTCGGCGGCCGGGGCATCGCCGAGCTGGAAGGCCACTGGCAGGCGGCCAAGGCCCAGATCCGCGCCGAGCAGGATCCCGGTCCTACGACTCCTCCGGCGGACCCTGCCGCCGGTTGTTCTTGATCGATCCTCGCTGCCGTTTGGCCTTCAGCCGCCGCTCCACCGAGCCCCGGCTGGGCTTCGTGGGCCGGCGGGGCGGCGGCGGCGGCGCGATCGCCGCCTGGATCAGCTCCACCAGGCGTTTCTGGGCCGCCTGACGGTTCTGCCACTGGGAGCGGTGCTCCGCCGCCACCACCACCAGGCCGGCCGGGGTGAGCCGGGCCTTCAGCCGCCGCAGGGCCCGCTCCCGCAGGGCGGGGGGCAGGGCGTCGCTGGCGGCCAGGTCGAACACCAGCTCCACCCGGGAGTCGGTGGTGTTCACCCCCTGGCCGCCGGGGCCGGAGGCGCGCGAGAAGCGCCAGCCCAGCTCGGCCGCCGGGATCACCCGGCCGTTCCCCAGGGGCAGATCGCCGCTCACACCAGGCTCACTTCGCCGCTGCCGATGTCGAAGTAGGCGGCCTGGATGGTCAGCCGCCCCTCCGCCACCGCCTGGCGCAGCAGGGCGCTGCGCTGGGGCAGGGCGGCGGCGGCGGCCCTGGCGTTGCGGCGCACCGCCTGGGCCAGGTCGGCACCGGGCTCGAGGCTGGCCCGGATCGGCGCCACCAGCTCCTCCAGCAACGGCGTGAGCGGGTTGCTGGCCATGGCGGCGGTCACCGCGCCGCAGCCGCTGTGGCCCATCACCAGGATCAGGGGCACCGCCAGCTCCCCCACGGCATACTCCAGTGAGGCCACCCCCGCATCGAAGGCCGTGTTGCCGGCGCTGCGCACCTCGAACAGCTCCCCGGCGCCGCAGGCGAAGATCCACTCCGGCGCCACCCGCGAGTCGGCGCAGCAGAGCACTGAGGCCCAGGGCCGCTGGCCGGCGGCGAGGGCATCGGGGCGCACCTGGCAGTGCATCGGCCAGGTCTCGAGCAGCAGGGTGGCCCGCGAGAGGGGATCGGCGCTGCGCTCGGCGCCTTGCCAGGCCTTGCAGAAGTCGCGGTTGCGGCGCAGCAGCTCCTGGAGCGGATCGCCGCCGGGGTGGCACACCGAGAGCCGCTCCACCAGGGTGCCGTCCGTCTTCGCTGCCGTCTCCGCCGCCGCCGGTCGGGGCCCCAGGGTGTCGAGGGCCACGCCGGCGCCCGCCAGGGCGAGGAGCCTCAGCAGGTGGCGTCTGGAATGTGCCATGGCGCCGTGACAAGGGGTCCTGCCGAAGGTTTAGCTGGAAAGCCACGAGCCAACCGCATGGGACCGCAACAGCCACCGGCCGACGCCGGCCCTCCGGACGCCTGGGTGGACGAGGAGCTGGGTGGCGTGCGCTACGGCCTGGCCGCCACCGTGGTGGAGGAGCACACCAGCCCTTACCAGCGGATCACCATCATCGACAGCCAGACCTACGGCAAGGGCCTGCTGCTCGACGGCTGCTGGATGACGGCGGAACGGCAGGAGCGTCATTACCACGAACCCCTGGTCCATCCGGCCCTCTGCGCCGCCGCCTCCATCGAGCGGGTGCTGGTGATCGGCGGTGGTGACGGCGGCACCGCCCGGGAGTGCCTGCGCCACCCCGGCGTCGCCCACCTCGACATGGTGGAGATCGACGGGCTGGTGGTGGAGCTCTCCCGCAAGCACCTGCCCAGCCTGGGCGGCGACGCCTGGAGCGACCCGCGCTTCCACCTCACCGTCGGCGACGGCATTGCCTGGGCCGCCAATGCCCCCGCTGCCAGCTACGACGTGGTGCTGGTGGACGGCTCCGATCCGGCCGGGCCGGCCGAGGGCCTGTTCAACCGCACCTTCTTCCAGCACTGCCGCCGCCTGCTGCGCCCGGGCGGCGTGTTCGCCACCCAGAGCGAATCCCCCGAGGCCTTCCGCCAGGTCCACATCGACACCGTGCGGCTGCTGCGCGACGTGTTCGGCCACGCCGATCCGATGTACGGCTGGGTGCCGATGTACCCGAGCGGCTGGTGGAGCTGGACCTTCGCCTGCCCCGACGGCCCCCGGTACCGCGAGCCGCTGCCGGAGCGGGCCGCGGCGGTGGCGCCGGGCTGCAGCATCTGGTCGCCCCGCTGGCAGCGGGGGGCCTTCGAGGCGGTGCCGGCCTTCGTGGAGCGCGCCCTGGCCGACGTGGGGAGCCAGCCATGAGCCAGGAGCTGTTCGACACCGAAGGGGCGATCTACATGGGTGCCCGCCGCGACCCCTTCGGCTGCGCCGTGGGCCTGTTCGGCGTTCCCTACGACGGCACCACCTCCTTCCGCCCCGGCACCCGCTTCGGCCCGGCGGCGATCCGGGACGTGAGTAGCGGCCTGGAGAGCTACGACCCCCAGCTCGACCTCGACCTCGAGGACCTGGCCTTCGCCGACCTGGGGGCGGTGGCGATCCCCTTCGGCGCCCCCGAGCCGGTGGTGGAGGCCGTGGGCCGGGCCACCGGGGCGGTGCTGGATCTGGGCCTGGCGCCCCTGATGCTGGGCGGTGAGCACTCGATCAGCAGCGGGGCGGTGGCGGCGGTTGCGCGGCGCCATCCCGATCTGGTGCTGGTGCAGCTCGATGCCCACGCCGACCTGCGCAAGGAGTGGCTCGGGGCCCGCCACAGCCACGCCTGCGCCATGCGCCGCTGCCTGGAGGTGCTGCCCAGCGGCCAGCTGCGCCAGATCGCCATCCGCAGCGGCACCCGCGAGGAGTTCCAGGAGCTGCGCGCCACCGGCCGCCTGGTGCCGATCGACGCCATGGCGGCGGCGCTGGCACCCCTGCGGGGCCGGCCCCTCTATCTCACCGTCGATCTCGACTGGTTCGATCCGGCGGTGCTGCCGGGCACGGGCACGCCCGAACCCGGCGGCTTCCACTGGCCCCAGTTCGCTGAGCTGGTGGAGGAACTGCGCCAGCACCGGCTCGTGGCCGCCGACGTTGTCGAACTGGCCCCCCAGCTCGACCCGAGCGGCGTCAGCGCCGTGCTGGCCGCCAAGGTGACCCGCAGCCTGCTGCTGCTGCTCGGGCGGCCGCTGCCCTCAGGCGCCCCGGCTCAGTAGCAGCAGGTGCCGCTGGCGCGCTGCTCCCGAAGGCGGGTGTGCTGCTGCCCGATCAGCTGCACGGCCAGGGTGGGGTGGTTGTGCAGCAGGTTGAGGAAGCGGAGCCGGTCGAGGCGCAGCACCTCCACGGGCGTGCGCGCGAAGGCGTCGCTGCGGTGGCTCAGTTCGCGCCAGGTGATGTCCTGGTAGCTGAACAGCTCACCGGGGCGATAGCAGGTTTTTTCACCCTGCTCGCCCACCAGCTCGACGATGCCGCGTCGCACGGCATAGATGGCGTTGGCGCTGGCGCCGCGGCTGAAGACGTGGGCTCCCGTTGGGAGGGTGAAGGTTTCACAATCCACATGGACGGCCATCAGCTCAAGGGGTGATGGGGATGTGGCGGTTCTGATCAACGCAGGGGACCTCCGTGGTCGGGGTGGACGGGGTTCTGCCTTCCTAGGGCTAAACGGACCGTTCCGCTACTGGAAGGGAGGGAGAATAGCCAGAAGAAAGGCGAAACGGAATCAATCGTTACGCTTTTCCGTTTTTGCTCAGATTTCAGGGCAGGCCGGTGGCCAGGCTCAGCTGCTGGCTCGCGACCGGATGGCGGGACTGCTTGAGCAGGGCCTCGGGGGAGACCACCGGCAGCCGCGGCGGGCGGGCCGTCCAGTGGTGGCACCACAGGTCAGCCACCAGTTCGGGGTGGATGGGGAGCTGACGCAGCTGACACCATCCCATCTCCACCCCGGCGGGAGGGGTGCAGTGGCGGCAGCTGCGGCAGTTGGGACGGTTGCCCATCCTCTTGAACCATTGGGCCATTCAAAGTACGCATTTCCTTGCCGGTGTGATAGGGGTGGAAGCCGAATCACAGGCTTTCTTCGGTATTGGCAGCCGCACCTCCGGTATAGGCGGCCGCCGCTCCATAGGATCGCGCCACCCTGCTCCGGCGTCCCCCTGGCCGGCCGGTCGCCTCCGATGGATCCCACCTCCCTGCGCCGCACACCCCTGGATGCCGCCGCCATCGCCGCCGGGGCCCGCATGGTGCCCTTCGCCGGCTGGCAGATGGCGATCCAGTTCTCCGGCCTGGTGCAGGAGCACAACGCCGTGCGCCAGCACTGCGGCGTCTTCGACATCTCCCACATGGGGGTGCTCACCCTGCGCGGGCAGGGCACCAAGGACGCCCTGCAGCGGCTGGTGCCCACCGACCTGTTCCGCATCGGCCCCGGCGAGGCCTGCTACACGGTGCTGCTCAACGAGGCCGGCGGCATCCTTGACGACCTGATCGTCTACGACCGCGGCCGCGTCGCCGGCCCCGAGGGGGAGCGCGATGAAGTGGTGCTGGTGATCAACGCCGCCTGCGCCGAGGCCGACACCGCCTGGATCACCAGCCAGCTGGAGCCCGAGGGCATCACCATCACCGACCGCAAGGGCGACGGGGTGTTGCTGGCCCTGCAGGGTCCGGAGGCCCCCGCCCGCCTTGAGGCCCTGGTGGGCACGAGCCTGGCGGGACTGCCCCGCTTCGGCCACCGGGAGCTGGCCATCGACGGCGCGCCGGTGTTCGTGGGCCGCACGGGCTACACCGGTGAGGACGGCTTCGAGCTGCTGCTGGGCCGCGAGGCCGGCGTGGCGCTGTGGCAGCGGCTGCTGGCCGACGGCGTCACCCCCTGCGGCCTCGGCGCCCGCGACACCCTGCGGCTGGAGGCGGCGATGCACCTCTACGGCAACGAGATGGATGCGGCCACCACCCCCCTGGAGGCGGGCCTGGGCTGGCTGGTGCACCTGGAAATGCCTGCCGATTTCATCGGCCGCGCCGCCCTGGAGCGCCAGACCGCCGAGGGGGTGGGCCGGAAGCTGGTGGGGCTGAAGCTGCAGGGCCGCGCCATCGCCCGCCACGGCTACCCGGTGCTCCTCGATGGGAAGCCGGTGGGCGAGGTCACCAGCGGTACCTGGTCCCCCACCCTGGGGGAAGCGGTGGCCCTGGCCTACGTGCCGGCGGCGGCGGCGAAGCCCGGCACGGAGCTGGCGGTCGAGATCCGCGGGCGGGCCGAGCCGGCCGTGGTGGTCAAGCGGCCGTTCTACCGGCGCGGCTGAGGGCCCTTCCGGCCCTGCTCCGGCCACCCCTGAACCACCCGCAGGCGCCCTGTGGGAAACTCGCGGATTCGTTCTGCTTGCCACCATGCGCAGCCACGGGTGCGGCGATCTGCGCAACGACGCCATCGGCGAGGCCGTCCAGCTGGGCGGCTGGGTCGACCGGCGCCGTGACCACGGCGGGGTGATCTTCATCGACCTGCGCGACTGCAGCGGCACCGTGCAGATCACGGTGGATCCCGACCTGGCCCCCGCCGCCTTCGCCGTTGCCGAGCGGCTGCGCAACGAGACGGTGCTGCGGGTGGAGGGCAAGGTGCGGGCCCGGCCGGCCGAGTCCCTCAACGAACGCCTGGCCACCGGTGCGATCGAGGTGCTGGCGAGCGGCATCACGGTTCTCAACGAGGTGCGCGGCAACTTGCCCTTCCCGGTGTCGGTGCACGACGAGGAGAACACCCGCGAGGAGCTGCGCCTGCGCCACCGCTACCTCGACCTGCGCCGCGAGCGCATGGGCCGCAACCTGCGCCTGCGCCACGCCACCGTGCGGGCCGCCCGCGGCTATCTGGAGGGGGAGGGCTTCATCGAGGTGGAGACCCCGGTGCTCACCCGCTCCACCCCCGAGGGCGCCCGCGACTACCTGGTGCCCAGCCGGGTCTGCGGCGGTGAGTGGTTCGCCCTGCCCCAGTCGCCCCAGCTGTTCAAGCAGCTGCTGATGGTGGGGGGCATCGAGCGCTACTACCAGGTGGCCCGCTGCTTCCGCGACGAGGACCTGCGGGCCGACCGCCAGCCGGAGTTCACCCAGCTGGACATGGAGATGAGCTTCATGGACCAGGAGGAGATCTTGGCGCTCAACGAGGGCCTGATCGCCGCCATCTGGAAGCAGGTGAAGGGGATCGAGCTGCCGCGGCCTTTCCCCCGCCTCACCTGGCACGAGGCGATGGCCCGCTACGGCACCGACCGCCCCGACACCCGCTACGGCATGGAGCTCACCGACGCCTCGGACATCGTCCGGGACATGGGCTTCAAGGTGTTCTCCGGCGCCGTGGCCGCCGGGGGCTCGGTGAAGTGCATCGCCGTGGCCGGCGGCAACGAAGCCGTCAGCAACGTGCGCATCAAGCCCGGCGGGGATGTGTTCAGCGAGGCCCAGAAGGCGGGGGCCGGCGGCCTGGCCTTCATCCGGGTGCGGGCCGGCGGCGAGATCGACACGATCGGCGCCATCAAGGACAACCTCACGGCCGCGATGAAGGCGGAACTGCTGGAGCGCACCGGCGCCACGGAAGGCACCCTGCTGCTGTTCGGGGCCGGCGACACCGCCACCGTCCACAAGGCCCTCGACCGGGTGCGCCAGTACCTGGCCCGCGAACTGGGCCTGGTGCCGGCCGAGCGGGACAACGACCAGTGGAACTTCCTCTGGGTGGTGGATTTCCCGATGTTCGAGTTCAACGCCGGCGAGAACCGCCTCGAAGCCCTGCACCACCCCTTCTGCGCCCCCAACGCCGAAGATCTGGGCAGCGATCCGGCCGCCTGGGCCGGCACGCTCCCCACGGCCCGGGCCCAGGCCTACGACCTTGTGCTCAACGGCCTGGAGCTGGGCGGCGGCTCCCTGCGCATCCACGATTCCGCCCTGCAGCGTCAGGTGCTGCAGACCATCGGCTTGCCCCTGGAGGAGGCCGAGCGCCAGTTCGGCTTCCTGATGGAGGCCCTCGACATGGGCGCCCCGCCCCACGGCGGCATCGCCTTCGGCATGGACCGGCTGGTGATGCTGCTGGCCGGCGAGGAGTCGATCCGCGACACGATCGCCTTCCCGAAAACCCAGCAGGCGCGGTGCCTGATGACCCAGGCCCCGGCCGATGTGGCCCCGAAGCAGCTGGAGGAACTGCACGTGGCCAGCACCTGGAGCGAGGAGGAGGGCTGAGGGAACGCCACTGCTGCGCCGTTGCCGCCAAGGCGCCACCATAAAGCGGAATTACTTCGCCTTAGACTGGCGACTCCCGCTCCCCCGCCATGCCCCCCACCGCTCCCCCCATCGACATCGGCATCCCGGCGGACCGGCGCCAGCAGATCGCCGAGGGACTTGGCCGCGTGCTGGCCGACAGCACCGTGCTCTACGCCAAGACCCACGGCTTCCACTGGAACGTGACCGGACCGATGTTCAACACGCTCCACCTGATGTTCATGGACCAGTACACCGAGCTCTGGACCGCCCTCGACCTGATCGCCGAGCGCATCAGGGCCCTCGGTTTCCCCGCCCCCTACGGCGGCACCCTCTATGCCGGGCTCTCCTCGATCCCCGAGGCCGAAGGCGTCCCCGCCGCCCTGGCCATGGTGCGTGAGCTGGTGGAGGGCCACGAGGCGGTGGCCCGCACGATCCGCACGGTGTTCACCACCGCCGACGAGGCCAACGACCAGCCCACCGCCGACCTGCTCACCCAGAGGCTGCAGATCCACGAGAAAACGGCGTGGATGCTCCGGAGTCTCCTGGAGGGGTGAGCGTCAGCGGCGCAGCCGAAGCCGGCCGTTGCCCGCAGCGCGGGCTCGGACCGGCGCAGGCCGCGCCGCTGACGCACCCCCCCAGGTGGCCGGATGTGGGGGAAGGGGGGTGCTGGGCGGGAAGCCTCTGGGCGCGGGCGGACTGGAAGGGGTCGGTAGATTGGGGGATCAGCGCAGCCCCCGATGTCCGCACCGTCCGCCACGCGTGGCCATGCTGCGAAGTTCGTCTTTGTCACCGGCGGGGTGGTGTCCAGCATCGGCAAGGGCATCGTCGCGGCCAGCCTCGGGCGGCTGCTGAAATCCCGCGGCTACAGCGTCTCGATCCTGAAGCTGGATCCCTACCTGAACGTGGATCCAGGCACGATGAGCCCCTACCAGCACGGCGAGGTGTTCGTCACCGAGGACGGCGCCGAGACCGATCTCGACCTGGGCCACTACGAGCGCTTCACCGACACCGCCATGTCGCGCCTCAACAGCGTGACCACCGGCTCGATCTACCAGGCGGTGATCAACAAGGAGCGCCGCGGCGACTACAACGGCGGCACCGTCCAGGTGATTCCCCACATCACCGGTGAGATCCGCGAGCGCATCCACCGGGTGGCGGCCAACAGCGGCGCCGATGTGGTGATCACCGAGATCGGCGGCACGGTGGGCGATATCGAGTCGCTGCCGTTCCTGGAGGCGATCCGTGAGTTCCGCGGGGACGTCGGCCGCCAGGACCTGGCCTACGTCCACGTCACCCTGCTGCCCTACATCGGCACCTCCGGCGAACTCAAGACCAAGCCCACCCAGCATTCGGTGAAGGAGCTGCGCTCGATCGGCATCCAGCCCGACGTGCTCGTCTGCCGCAGCGACCGGCCCATCAGCACCGACCTCAAGGCCAAGATCGGCGGCTTCTGCGGCGTGCCGGCCGGCGCCGTGATCCAGGCCCTCGATGCCGACAGCATCTACGCGGTGCCCCTGGCCATGGAGTGCGAGGGCCTCTGCCGCCAGGTGCTCGATGTGCTCTCCCTGGTCGACCACGACAGCGACATGGCGCGCTGGGCCGAACTGGTGGAGAAGCTGCGCCACCCCGGCCCGGCGGTGAAGGTGGCCCTGGTGGGCAAGTACGTGCAGCTCAACGATGCCTACCTCTCGGTGGTGGAGGCCCTGCGCCATGCCTGCCTGGAGCGGGACGCCTCCCTCGATCTCCACTGGATCTGCGCTGAGCAGATCGAGAGCCAGGGGGCCGATGCCCTGCTGCGGGGCATGGATGCGGTGGTGGTGCCGGGGGGCTTCGGCAACCGCGGTGTCGACGGCAAGGTGGCGGCGATCCGCTGGGCCCGCGAGCAGCGGGTGCCGTTCCTGGGGCTCTGCCTGGGCATGCAGTGCGCCGTGATCGAGTGGGCCCGCCACCAGGCCGGCCTCGAAGGGGCCACCAGCGCCGAGCTGGATCCGGCCTCGCCGCACCCTGTCATCCACCTGCTCCCCGAACAGCAGGACGTGGTGGATCTGGGCGGCACCATGCGCCTGGGCGTCTACCCCTGCCGGCTGACGGCGGGCACCATGGCCCAGCGCCTCTACGGCGAGGAGGTGGTCTACGAGCGCCACCGCCACCGCTACGAGTTCAACAACGCCTACCGCTCCCTGTTCCTGGAATCGGGCTACG
>Ga0194130_10000364_pt1 | contig 88193 bp, 85 predicted proteins | sample TA2KigsurfametaG_FD_160084 | JGI IMG/M metagenome (GOLD analysis project Ga0194130, IMG submission 160084) | Freshwater microbial communities from Lake Tanganyika, Tanzania - TA2015050 Kigoma 12 surface | ecosystem: Environmental > Aquatic > Freshwater > Lake | place: Tanzania: Lake Tanganyika... | reverse complement strand
CGGTGGCCGCACCAAAACGTTGGATGGATGCCTACCTGGCGGCCTTCGCCATCACCAGCTCCACCCGGATGGTGACGTTGGATCAGGATTTTCGTCAGTTCCTCGGGGCAGGGCTCGATCTCGAACTCCTGAAGGCCGACGGCCATGCGGCTTGATCCCACGCTGCCGGTTCCGGTCCCGGCCTTGCCCGCGCTGCCTGTGGTGGAGACCTTCCACTCCCTGCAGGGGGAGGGGCTCCATGCCGGCCGCAGCGCCTTCTTCATTCGCCTGGCGGGCTGCGACGTGGGCTGCCCCTGGTGCGACACCAAGCACTCCTGGCCGCAGGCGGCCCATCCCCAGCGACCATTGGGCGAACTGGCGGCGGAGGCCAGCGCCGCCGCCGCCGCCGGTGCCGCCTTCGTGGTGATCACCGGCGGCGAGCCCCTGCAGCAGCCCCTGGACGCCCTGTGCGCGGCCCTGGCGGCGGCGGGCCTGCCGCTGCACCTGGAAACCAGCGGTGTGGGCCAGCCCAGCGGCCGTTTCGACTGGATCACCCTCTCGCCCAAGCCCCACCGCCCCCCGGCTGCCGTCCTCCTGGCCCGTTGCGACGAGCTCAAGGTGGTGGTGACCTCCGCGGCCGACCTGGACTTCGCCGAAGCCATGGCCGCCGAAGCGGACCGCCTGCGCCCGCCCGCCGCCCCCGGTCCGGAGCGGCTGCTCCAGCCCGCCTGGGACGAGCCGGTCGGCCGGGAGCTGGCGGTGGCCTACGTGCGTGCCCACCCCGGCTGGCGCCTCAGCCTGCAGAGCCACAAGTGGCTGGGGGTGCGCTGAAGTCCCGATGCCGGGCCCCAAGCCGAGGCCTCAGAGGGCCTGGGCCGGCTGCTGCACCTTCTCCGCCTTCCAGAGCCGCCAGCGCAGCTGCAGGTCCTTCGGGGTGTACACCACGATCGGCCGGCTGGCGTCGTAGGGCACCACGAAGGGCCTGCTGCCCATCGGGATGAACACCTTGCGCGTCGCCTGGCCGGGGGGGCAGGCCATCGTGGTCGACAGCATCGGGCCCACGTCGCTCACCGTGTAGACGCTGACCCCCAGGCCCTTCAGTTTGCTGGCGCGGAAGCGGCCGCGGAAGGCCTGCTGGTTGCAGTCGGCCTCCAGCTCACGGCCGGGGATCAGCTGCACCCGCCAGTCGCTCGGGCTGGGGGAGAGGCGCGGATCGGCGGTGGGCGGCAGCACCCCGCTCAGCTGGATCACCCAGCGGGTCTGGGCGGCGGTGGGCTTCGGGTAGGGCGTCAGATCGAGCCGGGGGATGGCCCGGGCCGGCGCCGCCACCAGCGCCAGCAGGCAGGGGAGGCTGAGGGCGGCCGCGGCCGCCGTGGCGCGGCGCAGGGCATGGGCCATGGGGAACCTCGCAAGGGACCGGAATCCGGAGCCACCACCATGGCATCCGCCGTCGCTTCCGATCTCTCCGTCCCCTGCGGCGGCTTCCACAATGGGGGGGCCTTCGCCTCCGCCCGCCCCATCACGCGCTCCCCTGCTCCAGCCCCTCCCGCCACAGCCCCCCCAGCCAGGCCCCTCGCCATCGCCCTGCTCTCCGGCGGCCTGGATTCGGCCACCGCCGCGGCCCTGGCGATCGAGGCGGGCCAGCGGGTGATCGGCCTCTCCTTCGATTACGGCCAGCGCCACCGGCGTGAGCTGGCCGCCGCCGCCGCCGTGGCCGGGGCCCTGGCCCTGGAGGAGCACCACGTGATCGCCGTCAACCTGGCCGCATGGGGCGGCTCGGCCCTCACCGATCCGGCCATCCCCGTCCCCGACGTCGGTGTGGTCGAGGGGGTCATCCCGACCACCTACGTCCCCGGCCGCAACACGGTGTTCATCGCCCTGGGGCTGAGCCTGGCCGAAGCCCGCGGCGCCGGCAGCCTGGTGCTGGGGGTTAACGCGGTGGATTACTCCGGCTATCCCGACTGCCGCCCCGACTACCTGGCCGCCTTCCAGAGCCTGGCCGACCTGGCCAGCCGGGCGGGGCGGGAGGGCCGCGGCGCCCGCCTCTGGGCCCCCCTGGTGGCCTGGGACAAGGCCACGATCGTGCGCGAGGCCCTGCGCCTGGGGGTGCCGATCGCCGCCACCTGGAGCTGCTACAGCGGCGAGGATCTCCCCTGTGGCGTCTGCGACAGCTGCCGCATCCGCGATGCCGCCCTGGTGGCCGCGGGCCGGCCCGATCTCACCAGCGCCGCCGTGCGCGCCGGAAGCCCCGTCCGCGCCGGAGCCGACCATTGAAGAGCGAACCGCTTCCCTGGCGGGAGCCCCGGGCCCTGGCCCGCGTCCTGGCGGAACGCTTCGGCCGGGACGGGCTGGTGCTGCTCGACGGGGATGGCAGCCCGCTGGGCCGCCGGGGTGTGCTCGGGGTGGCTCCGGTGGCCACGGTGGCCTGCCGGGGGCTGCCGGGCAGCCCGGGGGCGTCCGACCCCTTCGACGTCCTCGCCGACCTGGAGCGGCAGGGCGGGCCTTGGCTGGGCTGGCTCGGCTACGAGGCCGGGGCCTGGGTGGAGCCGGCGGAGCACTGGCAGGCCTCCGACATGGCCAGCCTGTGGGCGGCCCGCCACGATCCCCTGATCCATTTCGACCGGGGCGAGGGGCGGCTGTGGCTGGAGGGCGAGGACCCGGCCCGGTTCGCGGCCATGGCGCGGTTGCTGGAGGATCCCGCCACCGGGGCGGCGGTGGCCGCGGTGGTGGCTGCCGCCGGGGAGCGGCCGGCCGAGGGGCCCGGCATCGCCCGCGGCGCCTGGCACTGGCACACCACCCCGGACTCCTATGCCGAGCAGGTGTCGATCCTGCGCCAGTGGATCGCCGCCGGTGATCTGTTCCAGGCCAACCTCACCGCCTGCTGTGAGTGCCTGTGCCCCGAGCCGCCGGACCCCCTGGCGCTGTTCCTGCGCCTGGTGGGCCATGGCCCGGCCCCCTTCGCCGGCCTGGCGATCGCCGGTGGGGAGGCGGTGATCTCGGCCTCGCCGGAGCGTTTCCTGCGCCTGCACCGCGACGGCCAGGTGGAGACGCGGCCGATCAAGGGCACCCGGCCCCGTCGGGCCGACCCCGACGCCGATGCCGCCAGTGCCGTCGAGCTGATCTGCGACCCCAAGGACCGGGCCGAGAACGTGATGATCGTCGACCTGCTGCGCAACGACCTGGGCCGGGTCTGCGTGCCGGGGTCGGTGCACGTGCCCCAGCTGCTGGGGCTGGAGAGCTATGCCCATGTGCACCACCTCACCTCGGTGGTGATGGGCCGGCTCGTCGCCGGCCGCAGCCTGGTCGACCTGCTGCGGGCCTGCTGGCCGGGGGGCTCGATCACCGGCGCCCCCAAGGTGCGGGCCTGCCGGCGCCTCAACCAGCTGGAGCCGGTGCCGCGCGGCCCCTACTGCGGCTCCCTCTTCCATCTCGGCGCCGATGGCGGCTTCGACAGCAGCATCCTTATCCGCACCCTGCTGCAGAAGGATCGGCGCCTGCGGCTCCACGCGGGCGGCGGCATCGTGGCCGATTCCGATCCGGCCGGGGAGGCCCGGGAGATGGGCTGGAAGATCGAACCGCTACTGGAGGCGCTGGCGTGAGCGGCGGCGGTACCCAGCCGACCGGCACGGCCATCGCCTGGATCGACGGGCCGACGCCCCAGGGAACCTGGGGCGAGCCCGACCGGCTCTGCCTGCCCCTGGGCGACCGCGGCCTGCTGCTGGCCGATGGCCTGTTCGAGACGGTGCTGATGGAGGGGGGGCAGCCCCGGCTGCTGGCGGAGCATCTGGAGCGCTGGCGCGTCTCGGCCGCCGCTCTGGGCATGGCACCGCCTCCCGACGCCGATCGGGTGCGGCCGCTGCTGGCCGAGGCGGTGGCCCGCAGCGGCCTCAGCGGCGCAGCCGCCCTGCGGCTCAACTGGAGCCGCGGCAGCGGCGGCAGGGGCATCGACCTGCCGGGCCCGGGGGAGCCGGTGGCGGCACCACGCTTCTGGCTGCAACTGAGTCCCTGGCAACCCCGGTTCACGCCGCTGCGGGTGGTGCTCAGCCGCTGGGAGAGCCGCAATCCCTCCAGCCTGACCAGCCGCTGCAAGACCTTCGCCTACACCGGCTCCATCCAGGCCCGCCGCGAGGCACGGATCGACGGCGCCGACGATGCCCTGCTGAACAGCAGTGCCGGCGGGCTCTGCTGCGGCACCGCCGCCAACCTGCTGCTGCGCAGCGGCGGGCGCTGGCTGACCCCGCCCCTGGCGAGCGGCTGCCTGCCCGGGGTGATGCGCGGACGGGCGCTCGCCCTGGGGCTGGTGGAGGAGGCCGCTCTGGAGGTGGGTGATCTTGAGGGCAAGGAGGGTGCTCTGCTGATCAACAGCCTGGGTTGCCGGCCGATCGCCGTGTTCGAGGGCCGGCCGCTGCGCCACCCCAACGCGGCGCAGGCCGAAGTCCTCTGGCGCTGGCTGCTGGATGGGGGTGACGGCGGACTGCAGGAGGCTTCCCCGGGGCGATGATGACCGTGCCGGTGCGGATCGGGCCGGAAGCCCGGCGAGCGCCATCAGGGCCGCCGGCCGAACGAACGGCCGCCACGACGGGGCCGCCGAGTCCGGGGGGGAGCATGGACCGGCCCCCCGTGTTCCGACGCTCAGGGGTTCAGACGCTCAGGAAGCGGTCGATCACCTCCTTGCTGAGTTCGCCGGTGGGGCCGCTGGCCACCACGCCTCCTTTCTGCATGGCGTAGTACCAGTCGGCCTGGCGCACGAAGTGAAGGTGCTGCTCCACCAGCAGCACGCTGATGCCGGTGGTCTCGATGATGCGCCGCACCGCCCGCTCGATGTCGAGCACCACGGAGGGCTGGATGCCTTCGGTGGGCTCATCGAGTAGCAGCAGGCGGGGCTTGCCCAGCAGGGCCCGGGCGATCGCCAGCTGCTGCTGCTGGCCGCCGGAGAGATCACCGCCGCGCCGGCTGAGAAACTTCTCCAGGATGGGGAACAGGTCGAACACCACCGGGTCGATGTGACGGTGCCGGCCCATGCCTCCGGGAAGGGCCTCCAGACCCAGCAGCAGGTTCTCCTTCACCGTGAGCTGGGGGATGATCTCCCGGCCCTGGGGCGCATAGCCGATGCCGGCCCGGGCCCGCCGGTGGGGAGGCAGCGGGCCCACGTCCTCGCCGTCGAGCAGCACGCTGCCGCGGCGCTGGCGCAGCAGCCCCACCACGGTCTTGAGCAGGGTGGTCTTGCCCACGCCGTTGCGACCGATCAGGCACACCATCTGGCCAGGCCGCACGGTCAGGTCAACGTCGCGGAGGATGTGGCTCTCGCCTTAGTAGACGTTCAGACCGCGCGCCTCCAGAAGGGCGTCGGCAGGAGTGGCGGGCGGCACCGGCCGCCCCTGGGATGCGAGGGTCATCGGAAGGGAGCGGGGATGGAGAAGGGGAACGGCACGGTTCAGTCGGTTTCGCGGCCCAGGTACACCTCGATCACCCGCGGATCGGCCTGTACGGCATCCATCGAGCCTTCACAGAGGACATGGCCTTCGTGCAGCACCGTGACCGGAGCCTGCAGATCGCGGATGAACTCCATGTCGTGCTCGATCACGAGCACGGTGTGCTCGCCGCTGAGCTGGCGCAGCAGTTCGGCGGTGCGCTCCGTCTCCTCGTCGGTGAGGCCGGCCACCGGCTCATCCACCAGCAGCAGCTCCGGGTTCTGGGCCACCAGCATCGCGATCTCCAGCCACTGCTTCTGACCATGCGAAAGACCGCCGGCCCGACGGTTGGCCTGGGGTTCGAGCCCCACCACCCCGAGCAGATGCTGGACGCGGTCGCGGCTGGTGGAATCCAGACGACCGAACAGCAGATCGAAGGGGGAGGAGCGTCGGCTCACCGCCAGTTCCAGATTGCGGCGGGGCGAGAGGTTCTGATAGACCCTCGGCGTCTGGAACTTGCGTCCGATCCCCAGGCGGGCGATCTGATGCTCGGCAGTTCCCACCAGGGAACGGCCGCGGAAGAACACATCCCCCCTGGTGGGCCGGACCTTGCCGGTGATCACATCGAGGAAGGTGGTCTTGCCGGCGCCGTTGGGGCCGATCACGGCCCGCAGTTCCCCCGGCGCCAGGGTGAGGTTGAGGTCGTTGAGGGCCCAGAAGCCGTCGAAGCTGACGCTCACCCCTCGCAGTTCCAACAGAGCGTCGGTCATGGCTGATCTCCCGGAACGGCTTTGGAGCCACTGCGGCGCGCCTCGATCTCCCGCTTCTCAGCCTGTACAGCGGCGTCGAGATCCAGCTCGGGATAGGTGGCCGCCATGGGCGGCCACCCCACCATCTCCTGGATCCGGCGCGGACCGCCCTGTCGCAACCAGCCCACCACCCCGTCGGGCAGGGCGGTGACCACCAGCAGGAACAGGGCTCCCTGGATGAACAGCCAGGTTTCCGGGAGCTGCTCGCTGATCAGGCTCTTGGCGTAATTGATCAACACCGCCCCCAGCACGGCACCGAGCAGGGTGCCGCGGCCGCCCACGGCCACCCAGATCACCATCTCGATCGAGAACGGTACGGCCATGTACTGGGGGCTGACGATTCCAGACTGCACCGTGTAGAGAGCCCCACTGATGCCCGCCAGGGCACCGGCCACCGTGAACACCAGCGTCTTGTAAGCCGTGGGGTTGTAGCCGGTGAACCGCAGCCGGGGTTCATCGTCGCGGATCGCCACCAGGGCATCGCCGAAGCGGCCGGTGGTGAGCCAGCGGCAGAGAAACCAGGCACCGATCACCAGCAGCACCGTGAGCCAGAACAGGATGCGCTGCATGTGATCACTGCCCACCAGTTCGCCGAAGATGCGGGCGGTATCGGTCTTGAGGCCGTTGGTGCCGTTGATCAGTTTCTGCTGCCCGTTGAAGAAATTGAAGAACACCAGCAGGGCGGCCTGGGTGAGGATCGAGAAGTAGACGCCCTTGATCCGGTTGCGGAACACCAGAAAGCCGAGGAAGCCCGCCACCAGGGCAGGAATCACCCAGATGGCGAAGAAGGTGACGACCGGAGAGTTGAACGGCTGCCAGAAGGCCGGCAGCTCCTTCACCCCGTAGAGGCCGAAGAACTCGGGCAGCTGTCCGGGCTCAAGGGAATTCAGCGAGAAATGCATGCCGATGGCGTAGCCACCGAGGGCGAAGAAGATGCCCTGCCCGAGGCTGAGCAGACCGGTGAAGCCCCAGATCAGATCCACGCCGAGGGCCACGATCCCCAGGGCCAGGAAACGGCCGAGCAGATTGAGGCGGAAGGGCGGCAGCACGAACGGCAGGATCACGGCGGCCGCCACGATCAGGATCCAGGGCCACCAGCGGCGCAGAAACCCGGGGGTGGCCTCGGAGGTGGAGGTCGTGGGCATGACTCAGGCCTCCACCATGCGGCCCTTCTGCGGGAACAGGCCGGCGGGCCTGAACTGCAGGAAGACAACGATCAGCACGAACACCAGAACCTTGGCCATCGAGGTGGTGGCGAAGAAGGTGATCGTTTCATTCAGACCGGCAGGCATCGACGGCCAGAGAAGGAGCAGCGATCCCGACCCGATGATGTAGCTGAGCACGCCGATGCCCAGGGCCGCCACCACGGTGCCGAGCAGCTTGCCCACGCCGCCGAGCACCACCACCATGAAGCAGTCCACGATGTAGTTGCCGCCCAGGTTCGGGCCCACCGAGCCCAGCAGGGTCACGGCCACCCCGGCCACGCCCGCCAGGCCCGAGCCCACCAGGAAGGTGAGCGCGTCCACCGTTTCGGTGGGGATGCCCAGGCAGCTGCTCATCGGCCGGTTCTGGGTGACGGCCCGGATGCGGATGCCCCAGACACTCTTCTGCAGGAACCAGTGCACCGCCACCAGCGCCAGAGCGGTGAGGGCGATGATGAACAGGCGGCCGGTGGGCATCGTGATGCCGGCCAGGTCAATCGATCCGCGCAGCCACTGGGGCGCCGTCACATCGATGTTGCGGGCGCTGAACCAGGGCTGATCGAGGGCCCGCACGCTGCCCAGGGCCGAGGCCAGGCCGATGCCGATCGCGGCGGCCAGTAGCCAGCGACCCACCGCCAGCAGCGGCGTCCAGCGCTGCTGCCACCAGTGCGGCGGCGTCAGCCGTGGCGCCAAGAGCCCAAGCAGCACCGCCAGCAGCAGACCGGCGACGAAGGCCGTGCTCACCGAGCGCACGAACTGCTGCAGGATCAGGCTCACCCCCCAAGTGGCCAGCAGGGTTTCCAGGGGCCGGCCGTAGAGGCGGCGGATCACCGTTTTCTCCAGCAGCAGCCCCACCAGGCCGCTCACCACAAAGGCCACCGGAATGGCGATCAGGATATAGATGGGGAACAGGCCCGAAAGGGGCCCGCTCTTAAGCAGGTTCTGCACCACGAAGGTGGTGTAGGCGCCGATCATCATCAACTCGCCGTGGGCCATGTTGATGACGCCCATCAGGCCGAACACCACGGCCAGGCCGAGGGCGGCGAGCATCAGCACCGAGCCGATCGCCAGCCCGTTGAAGAGCGTGTCAAAAAAGATGGTCATGGCGTCCCGCGAAGGACAAGGCAAAGGGGGCAGAGCAAAAAAAGGGTGGAGGGAGCGCAACTCCCTCCACCGCAAGCCGGCGCCCAGCGCCGGCCGGGACTCACATCTTGAACTTGCCGGGATCAGGAACGTCGGTGCGGGTCCAGTCGCAGGTGTAGCCCTTGGTTTCAGGCACGTACTGATTCCAGGCGACCGGTTTGACGAAGCCCTGATTCTCGAGGATCTTGAACATGCCGTCCTTCTGCACCTCGCCGATCAGCACCAGCTTCTCGACGTGATGGTTAGGCTGCACGGTGACCTTGCCCTCGGGGGCATCGAAGGACACACCGATCAGCGATTCCCGCACCTTGTTGTCGTCGACGGTGCCGGCTTTCTCGGCCGCTGCGGCCCAGAGATACACCATCATGTAGGCGGCTTCCGCAGGGTCGTTGGTGACCCGGTTCTCGCCATACTTGGCCTTGAAGTTCTTGGTGAACTCCTTGGAAGCCGGGGTATCGAGGCTCTGAAAATAATTCCAGGCCGCGTAGGTGCCCTCGAGATACTCCGGACCGATGGCGGCGATCTCCTCCTCGGCGATCGAGAAGCTCATGATCGAGTAGCCATTGGCCGGCGTCAGACCGGCAGCCTTCATCTGCTTGAAGAAGGCCACGTTGCTGTCGCCGTTGAGGGTGTTTACGATCACTCCGCCGTTGGGCAGAGCGGCCTTGATCTTGGCGATGATCGGGGCCACCTCGGTGTTGCCCAGGGGCAGGTAGTCCTCACCCACCAGCTTGCCGCCCTTGGCCTTGAGCTGCTCCTTCATGATCGTGTTCGCGGTGCGCGGATACACGTAGTCGGAGCCCACCAGGAAGAAGTCCTTGCCCTTGTTCTTCAGCAGCCAGTCCACGGCAGGTTCGGCCTGCTGATTGGGGGTGGCACCGCTGTAGAAGATGTTCTTGGAGCATTCCTGCCCCTCGTACTGGATCGGGTAGAAGAGGAAGTGATCCTTGGCCTCGAACACCGGCAGCATCGCCTTGCGGCTGGCGGAGGTCCAGCCGCCGAACACGACGGCCACCTGATCCTGGTCGATTAGTTTCTTGGCCTTCTCGGCGAAGGTGGGCCAGTCAGAGGCGCCATCCTCCTCGATGGGTACGATTTTCAGCTTCTTGCCATCGATGGTGATGCCGCCCTTGGCATTGATCTCCTCGATCGCCATCAGCTCGGCTTCGGCCACCGTGTTCTCGGAGATGGCCATGGTGCCGGAGCGGCTGTGAAGGATCCCCACCTTCACTTCACCATCAAAATCGCCGGCAGCCTGTTCACCGCCGCCGCAGGAAACCAGGGAAACGCTGGTGGCCGCAAGCGTGACACCGGCAAGGGCGCGAAGCACCGACTTACGCATGAGGATGGAATCCATAAAACCTCGACGGGAAACATCTGGATGTTCCGCTGCTGGTCAGCGGTTAAGACAAGGTATTGAGGGTCGCGGTGCCCGCATGTAGCCGTTGAAACGGTTTTGTCAGCCATGAACCAACGGCTGCGCCCCGGTCAAGGGATCTCTACCCCTGCGGCCAGGGGTCAAAATATAAACTGCCTCCGGCTGGAGCCTCAGTTGCGACTGCGTCGGCGCCTATTTGTAGTCCAGGTGGCCACTCTGGGGGTCCTCACCGTTGGAGCTGTGGCGGGATGGAGCCTGAGCGCCTGGATCACGCGGGCGGCCCTGCAGGAGCAGCGCCTGCTGAACCTGCAGCGCGCCCAGGTGAGCCACACGGGCTTCGACCTGTTGGCCGCCGTGCCCCACACCGGGGAGTATCTGCTGGCCAATCCCGCTGAACTGGCGCCGCTGATCCAGGCCGACATCCAGCAGCTCCAGAGCACCCGCCGGCACCTCGATCAACACCTCAGCGCCCTGAGGAACATCCCCACCGGCACCGAACTGCACCGGGAGATGGAGGTGATCCGACTCCTCAGCGTGCAGCTTGAGGGCAACCTCCAGCGAGCATCCAAGGACGCAGAGGAGGCCCTGCGCTCCGGACGAGCACCCACAGCCAGCCTGCTGCGCCAGACCGTGAGCGACCCGGCCATCCGCCTGATCCGCCGCCATGGCGAACGGATGGCCGACCTGCACGACCGATTGGAGAAAAGCGCCGACGCGGCGGAACGGGAACGGCGCTGGGCTGGACAGCTGGGGGTGCTGGTGGTGGGCCTGATGCTCCTGCTGGGCTGGGGCATCGGCCTGGTGCTGGCCTGGCGCACATCCGATCGGATGCTGGAGCCCCTGCTGCGGCTGGAACAGTTGATGCAGGGGGATCCACGGGAAGCGGCAGCCACCCTGAGCAGCGATCCGTTCTGCCATGCCCCCAACGAGATCCGCAGCCTGGCCACCAGCTTTCGGGGGCTGCTGGCAAAGCTGAGCGAACTGCTCAGCAGTCTTGAGGAGCAGAGCCGAACCGACAGCCTCACGGCTGTGGGCAACCGCCGCCATTTCGACGAGCAACTGGCCCGGGAGTGGGGCCGGGCCCAGCGCAACGGCGGTGAACTGAGCCTGCTGATCCTGGATATCGATCACTTCAAGCTCTACAACGATCGCTACGGCCATGTGCAGGGGGATGACTGCCTGCGCCGGGTTGCAGCTGCCATCCGCGCCCAGGTGAAACGCAGCAGCGATGTGGCCTGCCGCATCGGCGGTGAGGAGTTTGCCGTGCTGCTGCCGGAGAGCACCCAGGAGGAGGCCAGGCAACTGGCGGAGCGCATCATCGACGCGATCGATGCCCTCGCGATCGAACATGCCGGCAGCAGTGTGTCCCCTCAGGTCACCGCCAGCATCGGCGTAGCCAGTTGCAGACCGGATCGGCAGCTGATCAGCCGTCAGCTGGTGGAGTCGGCAGACCTGGCTCTGTACCGTCGCAAGGCGGAGCAAGGCCGCCATGGGGTCACTCTCAACACCCAGCCTTTGGTGCTCTGAAAGCCCCCTTCAGCGGGGCTGCACAGCGGCCCGGATCAGCGAGCCGTCCACCGGCGGCAGGGGCGCATCCGCCGGCAGCAGTCCCAGCTGGGACTGCACCTCCCGCAGATCGCGCAGATTTCGCTCCAGCAGGCCCTTGGGCTCAAACAGGGGTTGCTGCTGCTGAAGGCTGAGGAACACCAGACCATCCAGGGAGGCGCGGAAGGCATCCACGCTGATCTCCTGCCGACGGGCCATCACAGCCAGGGCCGTCTCCGGATTGCGCTGGAGTGCGTCATGGGCCGCCTGCCAGGCGCGCAGGAGCCGCACCAGCGCCGATCGCCGCGCATTGATCACCTGTGGGTCGACCACCAGAATGTCGAAGATCTCACCAGGGATTTCCCTGCTGGTGAAGAGCGGCCTCACCTTCCCCCCGGCCATGGCCTGGTCGGAGAAGGGCGGGAACAGGGCGGCGGCATCCACCGTGCCGCTGTTGAGAGCCGCAGCCATCGACTCCAGCGGCATCGGCCGCAGCTGCACATCCATCAGGCTGAGCCCATGGCGCCTGAGCGCCTGGCTCAGCACATAGGGACCAAGGGTGGAGGGCGTGATGGCCACGGGGCGGCCCTGCAGATCGGCGATCGACGCCAGGCTGCGGTTCACAACCACCTGATCCCCCCCGCGGGACTCATCGAGCACCAGCACCACCACCGGGCAGCGCTTCGGCACCCGATTGCACAGATCAACGGCCTCGACAGTGGTGAGCTGGGCGATCTGCACGTCCCCGCGCAGGTAGGCGAGAACGATGTCCTGGGGATTGGCAAAGACCGGCAGGTCGAGCCGCAGACCCTCGCGCCGATCGAGGCCCTGTTCCCGGGCCAGGGGGAAGAACTCATAGCCCGGCCACAGACTCACCGGTACGGTGATCGTCTCCGGGAAGACGCTGCGGCAGCCGGCGAGGAGCAGGGCTGAGGCAGCCAGGCCCAGCCATCCCGCCCGATGCCCCCTCCATGCTGCCCTCCTGGTCGTGGCGACCCTCCTGGCAGCTCCACCGCTGTCAGTCCTGGCAGCACCATGGTGATGACTTGGATGGGCCATTGTTATCACGTACCAGCAAACCTAAGCGTTCGATGCGGGCAGCTGTTGACTCAGGAAGGCTTCCACCCGCTCCACGCCCTCTCCACTGCGGATATTGGTGAAGCACCAGGGCCTCCCGCCCCGCATGCGCTCGGTGTCGGCCTCCATCACCGCCAGGCTCGCCCCCACCAGCGGCGCCAGATCGATCTTGTTGATCACCAGCAGGTCGGAGCGGGTGATGCCGGGGCCGCCCTTGCGGGGGATCTTGTCGCCGGCGGCCACGTCGATCACATAGATGCAGAGGTCCACCAGCTCCGGGCTGAAGCTGGCGGCCAGGTTGTCGCCGCCGCTCTCCACCAGCACCAGATCCAGATCCGGGAAGGCCGCCTCCAGCTCCGCCACCGCCGCCCGGTTGATCGAGCAGTCTTCACGGATGGCGGTGTGGGGACAGCCGCCCGTCTCCACCCCGCGGATGCGCTCGGGCTCCAGGGCACCGGCACGGGTCAGGAACTGGGCGTCTTCCTGGGTGTAGATGTCGTTCGTCACCACCGCCAGCTGCAGGCGATCCCGCAGCCGCCGGCAGAGCGCATCGACGAGGGCCGTTTTGCCAGAGCCCACCGGGCCCGCCACCCCGACCCTCAATTTGCTGCCCATCGCCCGATTCCAGGATGGGTGCCATCCTGACGCCAGCGCCGATGGCCACGGTGAGCGATGAACCGATCCCCAGGTTGATCCGCCGCTTCGAGCGTCTGGATGGCCGGCTGGTCGCGACCGTCTCCGGGACGGGGGTGGTGGTCTGCCTCGGCTTCATCGAGTTGCTGCGCAGTCCCCTGCAGCAACTCTCCAGAGTCACGATCGAACTGCTCGCGGTGCGCGCCCTGCTGTTCTTGGGGCCGCTGCTGGTCAGCCTGTTGCTGATGCTGCGGGAAGGGCCACGCCTGCTCGGTGAACGCCGTTCCCCCGGCGGCTGGGGGCCCGAGCTGGTGGCCAGTGGCCTGCTCAGCGTCGTGCTGCTGCTCTATTTCATGGCGGCGGTGATCATCACCGTCAGCCTCACCCTCAACCAGGGCGATGTGGTGGCGGAGGTGGCCTTCCTGATCGGCCAGCTCGAGCCGGCCCGCTTCGCCGCCGCCCTAGCCAGGGCGGGTTTCTATGGCGCGATCATCGCCGCCATCTGTCTGCAGCAGGCCCGGCGCACCAGCTCCGGTGCCACGGCGATGGCCTCCCGCATGTCCCGATCCTTCCTGCTGGGCCTCGGGTTGCTGGTCTGTCTCGACCTGCTCTGGACGATCACCGTCGATCCCCTGCGGTTGGGAGGCCGCTGACCATGACACCCACCGCTCCGCCGCGGCGCCCCGGTCCCCAGAGCCTGGTTTTCCTGGCGGGGGCGGTGGGACTCCTGGGGCTGTTCGTGGTGGGGATCGCCCGGGCCGGAAACTGGCTGGTGCCCAGCGTGCGCCTGCAGTTCCGCACCCTCGATGCCGCCGGCCTGCAGACGGGCATGGCGGTGCGGATCTCTGGGTTCGCCGTGGGCCAGGTGCGCCGGATCCTGCTTCAGCCCGATGCCCAGGTGCTGGTGGAACTGGAGCTGCGGGACCCCTACCGCTCCATGGTGGGCCGCCGCAGCCGGGCGGAACTGGCCCAGATTGGCCTTCTGGGGGACAGCTACATCGCCATCACTCCCGATCCGGCGGCGGTGGGCCAACCGCCGATCGGGGATGGCGAGACGATTGTTTTCAACAGTCGTCCGGATCTGGAGGATCTGCTGACCGAAGTGGCCAGCAGCCGCATTCCCCTGCAGCGGGCGATCAGCAGTGGCCTCAGCCTGGCGGAGACACGCCTGCCCCGCAGCCTCGACCAGCTGGACCAGACCCTGGCCGCCAGCCGTCGCCTGGCGACTCGCCTGGAGAGCGACGCCCAGCGCAGCAGCAGCGAGCTGAACCGCACCCTGGTGGCCACCCGCCAACTGGCGCAGCGCCTGGAGGGCCGCGCCGACGGCACCGCCGCCGACCTCTCGGCCCTGATCCGGCGGCTGGAGAGCACCGAAACCCAGACACGGCCGCTGCTGCTCCAGACCTTGCGGGAGCTGACCACCATGGCCGCCACCACCAACCGCCTGGTGAAGACCCTCAACGAGAGCTGGCTGTTCGAGCTGATCGACCGGCCCGGGGAGCACCTCAAGGACCGCAGGCCCTGATCGCCCAGCAGGCCGCGGGACCGCTCAGCCCACCAAGCGGTCGGCCTGGCGCAGCAGCTCGGGTGGGAACGTGACCCCGATGGCCCGGGCCGTGCGGCGATTCAGCAGCACGAGCTTGCGGGTCACCGGTTCGAAGGGCAGGTCGGCGGGCGAGCGGCCCCGCAGCACCTTGATGGCCAGATCTCCGGCCAGGGCCCCATCGGCCTCCGGATCCCAGCCCACCACCGCCAGGCAGCCCGGTGTGGTGATGTCAGAGGGATCGACGGAATAGAGCGGCAGGCGATGGCGCAGGCCCGCCGCCGCCAGGGCGGGAAAGCCCACGCTGGTGGCGTAATCGCCCACCCGCACCAGGGCCCCCACCCGGTGGGAGGCCAGCGCGGTGGCGGCCCGGGCCACCTCCCCCGGCCCGGCCACCGGCTCGATCACGACCGCGATCGAGCGCTGGGCCGCTTCCCGGCGCAGCAGCTCCGCCTCGAAGCTGGCATTGGCCTCGGAGGGGTTGAAGACGAGCCCGACGCTGGACAGGCCGGGGGTGATCCGGCGGGCCAGGTCGAGCTGCTCGGCGAGGGGACTGGTGCTCACCGTGCCCACCACGTTGGGCCGGTGGGTGGTGTAGCTGGTGCCGGCCCCGGCCCCCCAGGGGTTGGAGCAGTAGGCGAACACCACCGGCACCCGGGCGGGGGCGACGGCCAGGATCGCCGCCAGGGGCGGGGTGCCGATGGCCACCAGCATGTCGACCCCGGCCTCCAGCAGCTCGATCACCTGGACGCGGCTGGTGGCCATGCTGCCCTCGGCGAAGCGCTCCTGCAGGGTCAAGGTGGCTGGCGGCCGGAAGCCGCCCCTGGCCAGGGCCTGCAGGAACCCGCGGCGGGTGGCATCGGGGGCCGCACCCCGGACGTACTGGAGCAGGCCGAGGCGGGGCGGGCCCGGGGGGCGGGAGCGGGGGGTGCATCCAGCGGCCAGGAGGGCCCCGCTGGCCCCGCCGCCGCCCAGCAGGCGCAGGGCCCGCCGCCGGCTGATCCTTTCCGCGATGGCCATCAGCTGCGGAACAACCGCGAGTAGAGCTCAGCATGGCCCAGCTGGGCCAGGCCCGCCCCCACCCCCCCGTTCCAGAGGGCCTCGGGATTGGCCGCCACCAGCTCCGCCGCCCGGAGGGCGATGCTGGGCGCCAGGGCCAGCTGCAGCCGCTGGGCTTCGGTGGGGCCCAGGGGCACGAGCCGCACGGCGGCACTGAGCTGGGTGGCGATCCAGCCGTAGAGGTAGGCCTCTACCACCTCCTGGGGGGGGATCTCCAGGGCCAGCCCAGCCCAGGCCCAGGCGGCCGGCCAGGCGAGCCGAGGGGACCGATCCCCCGGCAGGGGCAGGCCCAGATCCGCCAGCAGCTGCAGCAGGGAGCGGCCCATCTGGCGCTGCTGGGCCCGCACCTCGGCCGCCTCCCGCTGGGCCAGCAGCCAGCCGTCCAGGTCCAGCACCTCCTGCCAGGCGTGCCCTCCCGGTGCCTCACGCCAACGGGCCAGGGCGTCCATCAGCCGGCCCAGGCTGGCCGCCTCGATCGTCAGGGCCCCGCGGTCCAGCTCCGCCTCCAGCCAGTGATGCACGCTGGCGGCATCCGGCAGCTGGCCCCCCTGCACCAGCACCTCCAGGCCCTCGGAATAGCTGAAGGCCCCCACCGGCAGGGCGGGACTGACGAGCTGGAACAGCCGCAGCCGGGCGAGGCTCATGGGTGGGAATGGCCGTGATGGCCATGATCGTGGGGGGCATGGGCGTGATGGTGCCTGTCGTGGTGCCCGTGGCCGGAGGGCTCGTACGCCCCGGGTTCGGGCAAAAAGGGCCCCACGGTCCGCTCCACCGTCAGACCCCGGCGGCGCAGCAGATCCTCCAGCACGCTGTCGATCCCCAGGCGCAGCTCGTCGCGGCGCAGTTCCAGGGCCACGTGGCGGTTGCCCAGGTGATAGGCCGCCTGCAGCAGGGCCAGGGGGTCGGCGGCCCGCACCACCAGCAGCGGCTCCGGGGCGGCCTCCACCACCACCAGAGGCCCCCCGGTCTCCGCCGCCAGCCGGTCGCCGGGTTCCAGCGCCGCGCCGCGGGGCAGCTGCAGCACGAGATCACGACCGCAGGCGCTGCGGCGATGGCCCCGCAGGCTCGTGCGCTCGTCGGCCCGCAGCGGCAGGCGCAACGGCGGCTCCCCCGGCAGCTCCCCGTGACGCAGGAGCCGCACCAGCACCAGGGGCAGGGTGGGCTCGGGAGCGGGTGGGCCGGGCATCGAGCGGGCCAGCGGGCGAGGGTGGGTCATCCAGCCTGGCCAGCCGCCGGCCGGCGGACCTGTGGCGGGTGCTACCAAATCCAGGCCCCCGGGGTCCCACGATCACAGCCATGCAGCTCACCGCTCCCGCACCCTGGAGAGCCCAGGCCCGGCTTCGTTTCGAGACCCGTGCCGGCGCGGACGCTGCCACCCGGCACCAGGGAGGAGCGACGGCCCCCCTGAAGATCCAGCGGGCCTTCGCCGCCGCCGATGGCCGCTGCGAACTGCCCCTGCTGCACACCGGCGGCGGCCTGGTGGGGGGGGACGAGCTGGCCATCGAGGCCGAGCTGGGCGCCGGCAGCCGCGCCCTGATCACCAGCGTGGCGGCCCAGAAGGTCTATGGGACCGTGGGCCGCTCCCGCCGCGTCCCCGCCGGCAGCTGGACCCATCAGACCCTCGACTTCCGTCTCGCCGCAGGGGCCGACCTGGAGTGGCTGCCCCAGGAGCTGGTGGTCTTCCGGGATGGCCTGCTCCAGCAGACCTGCCGGGTGGAGCTGGCGGAAGGGGCCAGCTGGCTGGGGGCGGAGGTGGTGCGGCTGGGGCGCAGCGCCGATGGCGAGACGCTCGGATCCGGCCGCTGGCGGTCGTCGCTGGAGATCCGGCGGCAGGGGCGCTGGGAGCTGGTGGACCGGCTGGAGCTGGGCGGCGCCAGCCTGGAGAGTCCCCACGGCCTGGGGGGAGAGCCGGTTTTCGCCAGCCTGGTGTGGGCCGCCCCCGCTCCGGTGGGCGAGTCCCTGCTGGAGGCCTGCCGCGCCGAGCGGCATGGGCTGGAAGGGGCGATGGCCTGCGGCCGGCTGGAGCGGGGTCTGGTGGCCCGCTACCGGGGCCGCTCCACCCAGGCGGCCCGCTTCTGGTTCACGCGCATCTGGGCCCGGATCCGGGCCGAGCGGGGGCTGACGGCTCCGCTGCTGCCGCGGGTCTGGCCGTTCCAGGAGCAGCCCCTGGATCGGGTCTAGCTTCGCCCCAGGCTCAGCCCTCCGATGCATCGTTTCCAGCTCTCCCTGCAGGCCCTGGGCCAGGCGCGCCACCTGATCGCCGTGGGCCGCAGCCAGGGGGATCTGGGCCGGATCGCCGATCTGGTCGACAGCTTCCTGGACACGCCCCAGATGGACGCCTGCATCGCCCGTTTCCGGGCCCTGCCGGGCGGGGCGGCGCTGATGGACGAGCGCTACCCGCCCCTGCAGCCGGACCTGGAGCGGCTCGGGGCGCTGCCGGAGGGGAGCCTCGGCCACCGCTACGCCGCCCTGATCCGCCGCTTTCACTACGACCCCGAGTTCTTCCGCCCCCGCCCCGTCGACACCGAGGGCCGCTGGCTCACCCAGCGGATCGCCACCACCCACGACATCCACCACGTGGTCAGCGGCTTCGGCACGACGCCGGTGGGGGAGAGCGGCGTGCTGGCCATCACCGCCACCCAGATCGGCTTCCCCGCCTACGTGAGCCTCACCCATGCGGCCCAGATCGCCGGCTTCCGCCTCCGGCTCGACAGCTACCAGACCCTCAGCCGGTCGATCAGCCATGGCACCACGATCGGCTTCACCGCCCGCCCCTTCGCCACGGCCCGCTGGGAGGAGGGCTGGGAGCTGCCGGTGGCGGAGTGGCGGCAGCGGCTGGGGGTGACTCTGCCGGCGGATGGGGAGCCCTATGGGATCGACCAGCCCTGAGCGGCGGCTGGGCGCGACGCGCTCGACCCTGCCGCGATGACGGAATCCCTGCCCTTCGCCATCCAGGCGATCGCGGCGGCTCTGGCGGCCATCGCCGCCGGCCTGGTCAACGCCCTGGCTGGCGGTGGGTCGTTGATCAGCTTTCCCGCCCTCACGGTCATCGGTCTGCCGGCGGTGATGGCCAACATCACCAACACCGTGGCCCTGGCGCCCGGCTACCTGGGTGCCACCGTGGCCCAGCGCCAGGACCTGGAGGGTCAGCGGCGACGCCTGTGGCTGCTGCTGCCGGCCGGCGCCGCCGGCGGCCTGGTGGGTGGCCTGCTGCTGCTGCAGACCGGCGAGCGGCTGTTCACCCAGCTGGTGCCGTTCTTGATCCTGTTCGCCACAGGGCTGCTGGCGGTCCAGGAACCCGTGCGCCGCTGGGTGCAGCGCCGCTCCGAGCGCCGCGGCCGCCCCCCCTCGGAACTCTGGGCGGTGCCGCCGGTGTTTCTGGCCTCCATCTACGGGGGCTTCTTCGGCGGCGGGCTGAGCGTGATCGTGCTGGCGGTGCTGGCCCTCACCCTCGAGGACAGCCTCATGCGCCTGAACGGGCTCAAGCAGGCGGTGGCCTTCACCACCAACCTGACCGCCGCCGCTTTCTTTCTGTTCTCGGGCCAGGTGGCCTGGACTCTGGCGGTGGTGATGGCCCTCGGTGCCGTCCTCGGCGGGGCGCTGGGGGGCCGGCTGGCGTCCCGGATCCAGCCCGCCACCCTGCGCACCGTGGTGGTGGTGGTGGGCGTGGTGGTGGCGCTGATCTATCTGCTCAAGGCCTGAGCGCAGGCCCGCGGATGGCCCAATCGGACACCGCCCCTAGGATGGCCATGGACATCCCTCATCGGCCGTGGGGTTCAACCCTTCGGGCGCCTCTTCTTGGCCTTTGTGCTGTTGTCCCGGTGCTTGAACTCCGCTGATAGCGCAGCTCGTCCCGATTCATGCCAGCACCTCCCGAGGTCTGAGAAGGTTGGCCAGGCGGATCAGGTTGTAAGCCACCACGTGCAACCGGAACACCGCTCCGACTCGTGATCGCCCTCTGATCTTGAGCTGCCTCAGCCCGGCGGCCTGTTTGATCCAGCCGAACACCTGCTCGATCCGCTTCCTGGCGTTGATCGACTTGCCGTAGCCCTGATGGCGAGCGGTTCGCCCGTCGATGGCGGAGCGACGGCGGGCCTGGATGTTCTGCGCCACGTGCGGCGTGATCCCGGCAAAGCGGACGTCGGTCACAAAATCCCTGGTGTCGTAGCCCTTGTCGGCTGCCAGCGTCTTCCTGCGAGCACCCGGGAGCGAACGCGCCATCCGCACCGCTGCCGCCCGCTCGCCATAGCCGTCCGCCGGGGTCACCTCACTGGCCACCACCAGACCATGGCGGTTCTCCATGAGGCAGTGGCCCAGATAACTGAGGTAGGCCCCGGTGCTGTTCGACTTGCGGAACAGACGCGCCTCACCATCGCTGCTGGAGCGGTGGGTCTGATTGGAGAGCAACAGACCTCTGAAATCTCCTTTGGCCCTTTTTCTCCCCTTGGCAGAAGTCGAGCCAAACCCGTTGCCGCCACTGGGGGGAGGAGGATCGTCGTCGATTCCGTCGATCCGCTCCAGCGAGCTGTGGGAGGCCCAGGCCCGCAGCAGGGTGCCGTCCACTGAGAAGTGCTCAGAGCTCAGCAGTGGCTTGACCTCCGGCGAGGCCAGCAGCAGCTCCAGAAAGCGGGCCATGAGCTCCTCGTTGAGCAGGCGGTCGCGATTCTTGGTGAATGAAGTGGGGTGCCAGACCGGGTCATCGGGATTGAGCCCGACAAACCAGCGGAACAGCAGGTTGTAATCCAGCTGTTCGATCAACATCCGCTCCGAGCGGATCCCGTAGATGGCCTGCAGCAACAAGGCCAGCAGGAGTTGCTCCGGCGGGATCGAGGGACGGCCGCCCTCGGGATAGAGCTTGCAGAAGGTGGGGTTGAGCCGATCCAGTGCCTGATCCGCCAGCCGCCGCACCTGCCGCAGGGGATGGACCTTGGGGATCCGCTCCTCGGTGGAGACGTAGGAGAACAGGGGACCGCTCCTCTCCTGCTGACCGCGCATCCGCTCAGTGCCGTTGAGCCATTCTCCCGTGGCTGGTAAGGTTTTTAAGCATTCTCCTAGGCTTTAAACCCACCCCACCCCTGGGCCGATGCCGCTGCTGCTGATCCTGGTGGCGGTCGCCGCCGTCGGGTTGATCCTGATCTACAACCGCCTGGCCCAGCTGCAGGTGCTGGCGGACAACGCCTGGGCCGACATCGACGTGCAGCTCAAGCGGCGCCACGACCTGATCCCCAACCTGGTGGAGACGGTGCGGGGCTACGCCAGCCACGAAAAGGAAAGCTTCCGGACCGTGATCGAAGCCCGCAACGCTGCCGTGGCGGCCCGGGGGCCCCGGGAGCAGCAGCAGGCGGAGCAGGCCCTCGGGGCGTCGCTGGGCCAGCTGTTCGCCCTGGCGGAGGCCTACCCGGCCCTGCGGGCGGTGGAGAGCTTCCAGACCCTGCAGGCCAACCTCAGCCAGATCGAAGAAACCCTCCAGAGCGCCCGTCGCTACTACAACTCCGTGGTGCGGGACCTGAACACGGCGATCGTGCAGTTCCCCTCCAACCTGGTGGCCGGGGGCTTCGGGATCCGCCCGCGCACCTTTTTCGAGCTGGAGAACCCGGCCGAAGCGGCGGTTCCCGCCGTCCGCTTCGATGGCTGAGGGCTCTCCGGCCGCCCGACGGCTGTGGCGGCGCTGGCGCTGGGGGCTGGGGGGGCTGCTTGGCCTGGCCCTGGCGCTGCTGCTCCTGGCCCCCTGGGGGGCCGGTGCCACCCTGAGCGCCGCCGAGCGCCAGCTGACGCTCACCGACTTCCAGATGCAGGCGGTGGTGGAGGCCACCGGTGCCGTGCAGGTGCGCGAAACCCTCACCGCCCGCTTCGACGGCTCCTGGAACGGCCTGGTGCGCCAGATCCCCCTGCTGGCCAGGCGGCCCGGCGGGCTCGAACCCCTCGGGTTGCGGGTGCTCGCGGTCACCGACCCGGAGGGCCGGCCCTACCGCTACGAGAGCAGCCACCCCGGCTCCGACCTGAAACTGAAGATCTGGATCCCGGGCGCCGAGAACGCCAGCCGCACGGCCGTGATCACCTACCGGCTGAAGCGGGGGCTGCGCTTCTATCCGGACCACGACGAGTTCAACTGGAACGTCACCGGCAACGCCTGGGAGGTGCCGATCGAGCGGGCCTCGGCCCTGGTGCAATTGCCGCCGGCTGTGCCCGGACTCCACGCGTCGGTCTACACCGGGCCCCGCGGCGCCCGGGACCGGAACGCCACCCTCACGATCGGGGCCGACACGGTGTCCAGCACCACCACCCGGCGGCTGGAGCCCGGCGAGGGCTTCACCCTGGCGGTGGGCTTCGCCAAGGGGCTGGTGCCGCCGCCCTCGGCCCTGGCCCGGCTGATCGGCTGGTGGCAGGGGCGGCTGGCCCTGCTGCTGCCCCTGCTGTGCGCCGGGGTGCTGGGTCCGCTCTGGTGGCGCATCGGCCGGGATCCGGCGGTGGGCGCTGTGCCGGTGGCCTACGAACCGCCCGAGGGGCTGCCACCGGCGGTGCTGGGCAGCCTGGTGGCGGAGCAGGTGAGCGGAACCGCCCTTTCGGCCACCCTGGTGGCGCTGGCGGTGAAGGGCCAGATGCGCATCGAACATGTCCAGCGGAAGCTGCTGTTCCTGAACCTGGGCAAGCGCTACGAGTTCACCCTGCTGGGCGAGCCGGACCAGCGGAGGGCGCTGCTGCCCCACGAGGCCTACCTGATCGCGACGCTCTTCCCCTTCGGCACGGCGGGGGACATGGTCAGCACCGATCAGCTTCGCGACCACTACTACGTGCATGTGCCCGGTTTCGAGCGGCTGGTGAAGCAGGCGGTGCTGGCGGAGCGGTTCTTCCGGCGCTGGCCCGGCACCGTGCGGGCCCTCACCTTCTTCGGCGGCCTGGGACTGGCCGGCGCGGCGGTGGCGCTGACCCTGGTGCTGCTGCCCCACGACATCGTGCTGCTGCAGGGGGAGGCGCACCCGTGGCTGACCTTCGGCTCCCTGGCGCTGACGGTGGGGCTGGTGGGCGTGTTCGCCTGGATCATGCCCAGCCGCACCACCCGCGGCACGGCGGTGCTGCGCCAGACCCTCGGCTTCCAGGAGTTCCTGCGCCGGGTGGAGGCGCCGCGGCTGGAGCGGGTGGTGCTGACGCCGGAGCTGTTCGAGCGCTTCCTGCCCTACGCGATGGTGGCGGGCCTGACCCGGCAGTGGACAGCCGCGTTCCAGGGGATCCTCGAAGTGGCCCCCAGCTGGTACGTCAGCAGCGGTGACTTCGATCTGACGGATTTCGGCAGCAGCCTCGAGGACTGTTTCAGCAGCACCGCCGGCGCCATGCAGTCGTCGCCGAGCAGCTCCAGCAGCTCCAGCGGCAGCTCCGGTGGAGGCAGCTCCGGCGGCGGCGATGGCGGCGGCGGCGGCGGTGGCTTCTGACCCAGGGTCGGGGGCCCCCGCCAGGCCTAGCTTTTCCCGAGTTGCCGGCGTTGCCGTGGCCCCAAGCGTCCTGCGCCGCCCCGGGGCGGCCGCCCTGGTTCTGGGTCTGGCGCTCCAGCTCCCGGGGGCTGCCCGCAGCGCCGAGGCGCCATCGGGCCCGCCGCCGCCGCCGCGCCAGGTGACGGCGGAAAGCCTGGCGGCGGCCCTGCCCCGGCTCGATGCCCTGGCCGCGGAGCTGCAGCGCAGCACCGGTGTCCCGGGCCTGGCGATCGTGGTGGTGCACGCCGACCGGGTGGTGTTCCTCAAGGGCTACGGCGTGCGGCGGGTGGGCGAGCCCGGCGCGGTGGATGCCGACACCGTTTTCCAGCTGGCCTCGCTCTCGAAACCGATCGCTTCCACGGTGGTGGCCGGCCTGGTGGGCGACGGGCGCGTGGGCTGGGACGACCCGGTGCTGCGCACCCTCCCGGTGGCCCGCATCGGTCCGCCGGCCATCGCCGCCGCTGTGACCATCCGCGACCTGCTGTCCCACCGCAGCGGCCTGCCCGACCACGGCGGTGATCACCTCGAGGACCTGGGCTTCGATCGGGCCACGATCCTGGAGCGGCTGCGGCTGCTGACCACCGGCAACCGCTTCCGCGCCGACTACGCCCACACCAACTTCGGCTTCACCGCCGGTGCCGTGGCGGCGGCCAACGCCGTCGGCCGGCCCTGGGAGCAGCTCTCCAGCGAACGGCTCTACGGGCCCCTGGGCATGACCCGCACCAGCTCCCGCCACGCCGACTTCGCGGGCGCCGCCAACCGCGCCTCCCTGCACGTGCCGGAGGGGGGGCGCTGGGTGGCCCGCTACCAGCGGGATGCCGATGCCCAGGCCCCCGCCGGCGGCGTGAGCTCCAGCGTGCGGGATCTGGGCCAGTGGCTGCGCCTGCAGCTGGCCGGCGGCCGCTTCGATGGCCGTGGGGTGGTGGACGGCGCCGCCCTGGCCGAGACCCACCGGCCCCAGATCGTCAGCCAGCCGCCCCGCGATCCGGCCACGGATCGGGCCGGCTTCTATGGGCTGGGCTAGAACGTGAGCTACACCGACCGGGGCACGGTGCAGCTGGGCCATTCGGGCGCCTTCGATCTCGGCGCCGCCACGGCCGCCTACCTGCTGCCGGCGGAATCCCTCGGCATCGTCGTGCTCTCCACCAGCCAGCCCCTGGGGGTGCCGGAGGCCCTCAGCCTCAGCTTCCTCGACCTGGCCACCACCGGAGCGGTGAAGCGCGACTACCTCGCCGCCCTGCGCCCCCTGTTCCGGGGCATGGAGCAGCAGGACTACCCCACGGTGGTCACCCCGGCCCGGCCCCTGCCAGCCCGTCCCGCCGACGCCTACATCGGCAGCTACGCCAACGGCTACGTGGGCCCGGCCGCGGTTGTGCGCCGCGGGGACGGGCTTGAGCTGCAGCTGGGGCCCCGCCTCACCCCCTTCCCCCTCACCCCGGTGAGAACGCCTACGGCCCCAGCGCCGTCAGCTTCACGGTGGGTGCCGACGGCCGGGCCACGGCGGTGCGGATCGACAACCTCAACCTCAACGGCCAGGGGGTGCTCCAGCGGCGCTGATCGGGGCACCGAACGTTCCTTCTGAACCTGACCCGGTGCCGGAGCGCTGCGAGAGTGGGGCCGGCCAGCGCAGCCTGCATGAACCTCACCCCCCAGGAGAAAGACAAGCTGTTGATCGTCACCGCCGCCCTGCTGGCGGAGCGGCGACTCGGCCGGGGCCTGAAGCTCAACCATCCCGAAGCGGTGGCCTGGCTCAGCTTCCAGGTGATCGAAGGGGCCCGCGACGGCCGCAGCGTGGCGGAACTGATGCGGGAGGGCACCACCTGGCTGAGCCGGGATCAGGTGATGGAGGGGGTGCCCGAGCTGATTCCCGAGGTGCAGATCGAGGCGATGTTCCCCGATGGCACCAAGCTCGTCACCCTCCACGAACCGATCCGCTGACCCCCACCCCGCCATGCCCCCCCTGATCCCCGGCGAACTGATCCCCGAGCCCGGCACGATCGATCTCAACGTCGGCCGCCCCGTCACCACCCTGTCGGTGGCGAACCGGGGTGATCGGCCCGTGCAGGTGGGTTCCCACTTCCACTTCCACGAAGCCAACGGCGCCCTCGAGTTCGACAGGGAGGCGGCCCGCGGCCTGCGGCTCGACATCCCCGCCGGCACCGCCATCCGCTTCGAGCCCGGTGACCAGCGCGACGTGCATCTGGTGCCTTACGTCGGCGATCGCCGCGTCTTCGGCTTCAACGGTCTGGTGAACGGCCCCCTCGACTGAACCCCCATGGCTTACCGAATTGACCGCCGTGCCTACGCCGAGACCTACGGCCCCACCACCGGCGACCGCCTGCGGCTGGCCGACACCGAACTGATCCTGGAGGTGGAGAGCGACTGCACCACCTACGGCGATGAGGTGAAGTTCGGCGGCGGCAAGGTGATCCGCGACGGCATGGGCCAGGCCCAGACCCCCCGCTCCGAAGGGGCCGTCGACACGGTGATCACCAATGCCCTGATCCTTGACTGGTGGGGCATCGTCAAGGCCGACATCGGCCTGAAGGACGGCCGCATCTGCGCCATCGGCAAGGCGGGCAACCCCGACATCACCGACGGGGTGACGATCGTGGTCGGGCCCGGTACCGAAGCCATCGCCGGGGAGGGGCACATCGTCACCGCCGGCGCGATCGACACCCACATCCACTTCATCTGCCCCCAGCAGATCGAAACCGCCCTGGCCTCCGGGGTCACCACCCTGCTGGGCGGCGGCACCGGCCCGGCCACCGGCACCAACGCCACCACCTGCACCCCCGGCGCCTTCCACCTGGCCCGCATGCTCCAGGCCGCCGAGGGCCTGCCGATCAACCTGGGCTTCTACGGCAAGGGCAACGCCAGCACCCCCGCGGCGATCGAGGAGCAGATCCGCGCCGGGGCCTGCGGCTTGAAGCTGCACGAGGACTGGGGCACCACCCCGGCGGCGATCGACTGCTGCCTGACGGTGGCCGACAAGTACGACGTGCAGGTCTGCATCCACTCCGACACCCTCAACGAAGCCGGCTTCGTGGAGGACACGATCCGGGCCATTGGCGGCCGCACCATCCACACCTTCCACACCGAGGGGGCCGGCGGCGGCCACGCCCCCGACATCATCCGGATCTGCGGCGAGCCCAACGTGCTGCCCAGCTCCACCAACCCCACCAAGCCCTACACCGTCAACACCCTCGAGGAGCACCTCGACATGCTGATGGTCTGCCACCACCTCGATCCCCGCATCCCGGAGGACGTGGCCTTCGCCGAATCCCGCATCCGCCGCGAGACGATCGCCGCCGAGGACATCCTCCACGACCTGGGCGCCTTCAGCATCATCGCCAGCGATTCCCAGGCCATGGGCCGCGTCGGTGAGGTGATCACCCGCACCTTCCAGACGGCCCACAAGATGAAGGTGCAGCGCGGCTTCCTTCCCGAAGACGCCGCCGGCCCCCGCGGTGGCCGCAACGACAACACCCGCCTGAAGCGCTACATCGCCAAGCTCACGATCAATCCCGCCATCGCCCATGGCCTCGACAGCCAGATCGGCTCGGTGGAGGTGGGCAAGCTGGCCGATCTGGTGCTGTGGAAGCCGGGCTTCTTCGGCGTCAAGCCGGAGCTGGTGATCAAGGGGGGCTCGATCGTCTGGGCCCAGATGGGCGATGCCAACGCCTCGATCCCCACCCCTGGCCCCGTCCATGGCCGGCCCATGTTCGCCGCCTACGGCGGATCCCTGGCGGCCAGCTGCCTCAACTTTGTCAGTCAGGCCTGCCTTGAGGACGACCTGCCCAGCCGTCTCGGGCTGAAGCGGGCCTGCGTGCCGGTGGTGCAGACCCGGGGCGTCGGCAAGGCCCAGATGCGCAACAACACGGCCCTGCCCAAGGTGGAGGTGGACCCCCAGACCTACGAGGTCTTCGCCGACGGCGAACTGCTCACCTGCGAACCGGCGGAGGTTCTCCCCATGGCCCAGCGCTACTTCCTGCTGTAGGGCGCACCGCGGCGGCTCAGGCGGCCCCGCAGACGCCGGCTCCAGCCGAAGGCGGCCAGGGCCCCGGCCAGGGGCAGCGGGCCGGGAACGCCAGTGGCGGGCTCGGAGGGGATGGCCCGCACCACGAGCTGGCTGAGCAGCACCTCCGTGCTGCTGGAATCACGGTCGCCGCCGACGCCGGTGATGGCGATGATCCGGTTGGCCCTGACCACGAAGGGGTTGGCGAAGGCGTAGCTGGTGCCGACCTGCTTGTCGAACAGGGTTTCGGTGGAGACCACCGGACTGGTGGGCTCCCCCCAGGTCAGCAGGGGGTTGCCCAGGCCGACCCGCAGGCTGCCGTAGCGGTAGCTGACCAGCTCCACCGCCTGATCGAAGACCAGCTCGATGGCGCTCTGATCGGCCTCCCCGGTGCCGTTGCCGGGGGTGTCCCGTCCGCAGTTGGTCAGGCCGATGTCGTTCAGGCCGGCCCCTCCGGCCTTGTAGAGGCAGAGCCCCTCATCGGTGGCACTGACGGGCTTGGCGGTGTCGTCAGGGAGCAGGGCGTTCTGGAACACCAGCCGGAGCATGCGGCCGTCGGCCTGGGCGCTGAAGGCCTTGGTGGCCGAGGCCTGGGGATCGGCGGGGGTGGCGGTGCCGCTGCCGAGGTCGAAGGTGAACGTGGTGCCCAGGGCCTGTCCCGGCGAACCACTCAGGACAAGCCCTGCGCCGAGGAGGGTTCCAAGAAGCGGGCGAGCCAGCGGCAGGGCGGACTTGGCGGCGCTGCTCCGTGCACGACTGTGAAGCGCAATCTACGGAGTTTGCGCCGCTGCGCCACCCATCCGCTCCTCCTGAAGGGCCCACTCCTCCTGGTTGGGGTCCCGGCGCGTCCCGCGTCGCTCCACCGACAGGACCGGCACCGCCTTGAGGGGGGTGGCGAAGGCCACACCGAAGCTGAGGGCGAAGTGGGCCCGGGTGAACCAGCGCAGCTGGGCCCGCAGGCGCAGCTGGCCGAAGCCGGGATGGGAGCGCACATCCAGCAGCAGCCACTGTCCCGGCTCGAGCGCCTGGTCCTCGTTGGCGATCAGGCACATCCCGCCCTCGCCCACGTCGGCGATGTCGGCGAGGAACCAGCGCCCGCAGGGCTGGCCATCGACGTCGAGACGCCGGACGGCGATGGTGCGGCAACTCTCGATCGAATGGCGGGCGAAGGCACGCTCCTCGCGACGGGTTGCGGGTCTCTCCCGCTCGTGCGGCAGGGCGCCCGAGCTGCGGGGGGCCGTGGAGGCCTGGGATCCGCTCTGGCTGGTCAGCATGGCCCTCGCGCCTGCCGGTGTGTTCATCCTGAACCCAGCGTATCCCGCAGGGCCGATGCTTATGAAAACGCTATTTCTATGAAGCGCTAGTCCGGCCTCGCCCCGGGTTTCGTAGCAACGGCAACGGGTGGCCACCCCGGCGGCACTGCAGGATCCAACCGCGAGGACGGGTGTGGAATGTTCAGTCAGTACAAACCGAACCAGGGGTACGACGAGTACTTCACCTCCACCGACCAGCCCCGGGCGACCCTGACGCCCCTGCTGTCGTCCCTCGGTCAGATGGGGCTCGACCAGCTGAACCGCAACCACGCGGCCGCCGGCATGCTGCTCAAGCGGCTCGGCGCCACCTTCCGGCTCAACGATTCCGACAGCAAGGGCGTCGAGCGAATCCTTCCCTTCGATCCCCTGCCCCGCCTGATCGGCGCCCGCGATTGGGAGCGGCTGGAGCGGGGCCTGTTCCAGCGCCTCGAGGCGATCGACCGCTTCCTGGCCGATGTCTACGGCGATCAGAAGATCCTTGCCGACGGGGTGGTGCCCAGGGCCGACGTCGAAAGCTCCCAGGGCTGGCGGCCCCAGATGCAGGGCTTCAAGCCGCCCCTGGGCCGCTGGTGCCACATCTCGGGCCTCGATCTGGTGCGCGACGGCGACGGCACCTGGCGGGTGCTGGAGGACAACCTGCGCTGCCCTTCCGGGGTGGCCTACTTCCTCGAGAACCGGCGCGTCATGAAGCGCATGTTCCCGAGCCTGTTCGCCGGCCGCACGGTGCAGCCCATCGACGACTACCCCTCCCACCTCCTGCAGACCCTGCGGGAGCTGGCCCCCTGGACCGACACCCCCAAGGTGGTGCTGCTCACCCCCGGGGTGTTCAACAGTGCCTACTTCGAGCACAGCTACCTCGCCCAGCAGATGGGCATCCAGCTGGTCGAAGGGCGCGACCTGGTCTGCGAGGGGGAGAGGGTCTGGATGCGCAGCACCGCCGGCCTGGAGTCGGTGGACGTGATCTACCGCCGCATCGACGACGACTTCCTCGACCCGGCCGTGTTCCGCAGCGATTCGCTGCTGGGCGTCCGGGGGCTGATGGGCGCCTATGCCGCGGGCCGGGTGGCGATCGCCAATGCCCCCGGCACCGGCGTGGCCGATGACAAGCTCATCTATGCCTACGTGGGCGAGATGATCCGCTACTACCTGGGCGAGGAGCCGATCATCGAGAACGTCCCCACCTACATCTGCTCCCGCCCCGACGACCAGGCCTATGTGCTGGAGCACCTCGGTCAGCTGGTCGTGAAGGCCGTGGCGGAGGCCGGCGGCTACGGGATGCTGATCGGTCCCCATGCGAGCCAGGCGGAGATCGACGAGTTCGCCGTCAAGATCCAGGCCAACCCCCGCAACTACATCGCCCAGCCGACCCTGGAGCTCTCCACCGTCCCCTCCCTCAGCGAAGGGGAGCTCTACCCCTGCCACGTGGATCTGCGGCCCTACGTGCTGCGCGGCAAGGAAGCCTGGGTGAGCCCCGGCGGCCTGACCCGCGTGGCGCTGCGCCGCGGCTCCCTGGTGGTCAACTCCTCTCAGGGCGGCGGCTGCAAGGACACCTGGATCGTGGATGAAGCCCCATGCTGAGCCGCGTCGCCGACTCCCTTTACTGGATCAACCGCAACGTCGAGCGGGCCGAGAACATCTCCCGGTTCGTGGAGGTGAGCGAGGCCATGGCCCTCGACTGCCCCCCCGGCAGCGCCGAGCCCTGGCTGCCCCTGATTGAGGCCAGCGGCGACCGCAAGCTCTTCGATGAGCTCTGCCCGGTGGTCACCCCCGAGGCCGTGATCCATTTCCTGGTGCGGGAGGCGGAGAACCCCAGCAGCGTTCTCAACTGCATCGCCAACGCCCGGGAGAACGCCCGCCAGATCCGTGAGGTGATGACCACGGAGATGTGGGAGCAGATCAACGACATCTACTGGACCCTGCAGGAGGAGGCCTTCTGGCAGCAGCCGCCCCAGGAGCAGCTGCGGGAGATCCGCCGCGCCTGCCAGCTCTTCTACGGCATCACCGACGCCACCCTCAGCCGCGACCTCTCCTGGCAGTTCAGCCGCCTGGGGCGGCTGTTGGAGCGGGCGGACAAGACCACCCGGATCCTCGACGTCAAGTACTTCCTGCTGCTGCCGTCCCCCGAGGAGGTGGGCGGGGTGCTCGACGAGCTGCAGTGGATCTCCCTGCTGCGCTCGGCGGGGGCTTACCAGATGTTCCGCCAGTCCAGCCAGCAGGCCATCGAACCCAAGGCCGTGGCGGCCTTTCTGCTGCTCGATCCGATCTTCCCCCGCTCGGTGCGCTACTGCCTGGAGAGGATCAACGAGACGCTGCGGATCATCCGCGGCAGCTCCGTTCCCCGCCCCGCCGACGATCTGGAGTGCCTGATCGGGCTCACCCTGGCCCACTGGAGCTTCACCAGGATCGACGAGCTGGTGGCCACCGGGCTCCATGAAGCCATCGACAACTTCCAGTCCGATCTCAATCGCCTCCATGAGCTGATCGAAGCGCGCTACTTCATCGCCCCCGCCGGTACCACCGCCAGTCAGGAGGCGGCATGCGAGCCCGCATAACCCACACCTTCGACTACCGCTACAGCGCTCCGGTCTTCCTGGGCCCCCACCGGTTCTGCCTGAAACCCCGCGGCCACGGCTTCCAGCGGCTGCTGCACTTCCATCTGGCGGTCACGCCGGAGCCGTCCTGCTTCTACCCATTGCTGGCCGCCAGCGGCGACGAGATCCTGCGGGCCCGCTTCACGGGCAGCACCGAGCACTTCCGGGTGCAGGCGATCAGCGATGTGGAGACCCAGCAGCCCCCGGCCCTGGCGACCTGCCTGGAGGACCAGGAGCCGCTGCTGCCCTATCCGGTGGGCCACCTCAACGGCGATCTGCTGGGCTCCCTGGAGGGCTGGCTGCCCAACGGCCAGCACGACCCCGCCGCCGTGGACCTGGCCCAGGAGGCGCTGATGGGCAGCGACCAGCGGGGGCTGATGTTCCTCGAGCAGCTGGTGGAGATCATCAAGGACCGGGTCAAGTACACCCAGCGGCACGTGGGGCCGGCCTGGCCGGCGGGGCGCACCCTCAAGGAGCGGGTGGGCTCCTGCCGCGACCTGGCGATGCTGATGGTCGAGACCTGCCGCTGCGTCGGCCTGCCGTCCCGGTTCGTGAGCGGCTACCACCTGGTGGAGCCGCAGCCGAAGCAGTACGACCTGCACGCCTGGGCGGAGGTGTACCTGCCCGGGGCGGGCTGGCGGGGGTTCGACCCCAGCGGCCTGGGCAGCGTCGACGACCGCTACATCACCCTGGCCACCTCCTCCAAGCCCACCCTCACCGCGGCGGTGAATGGCAGCTTCTCGGGCCCCACGGGGGTGGACAGCGAGCTGGAATGGGCCATCGAGGCGGAGCTGCTGGAGCCCACGCCGATGGGCTCCGCCTGGCACGAGGTGCTGCACGGCTGAAGCGAAGCCACTCTTAAGGTGCCCCCGCTGGTAGCCGATGCATCAGCGGCGGCGGCACTCCCCAGGCCAGGACTGGTGGTCACTTCGTCGCTCGCCGCCCATCCCCATGGCCAGCCCCACCCCCGCCGCGTGCCCGCCCAAGGGCCAGGCCCTCCTGGAGGCGATGCGGCGCCATCTGTTCTCCAGCCAGGCGAAATCCGCCTCCCTCGCCACCACCCACGACCACTACGTCTGCCTGTCGCTGGCGGTCCGGGACATCCTGCTGACCAGCTGGGTGGACACGGCCGACACCTACACCAGCCAGCACGTCCGCACCGCCACCTACATGTCGGCGGAATTCCTGCTGGGGCCCCACCTGGAGAACAACCTGGTGAGCCTCGGGCTGCGGGAGGAGGCCGCGGCCGCCTGCGAGGCCCTCGGCCTCACCCTTGACGAGATGCTGGCGGAGGAGCCGGAACCGGGCCTGGGCAACGGCGGCCTGGGCCGGCTGGCGGCCTGCTTCCAGGAGTCGATGGCCACCCTCGAGCTGCCGGCCATCGGCTACGGCATCCGCTACGAGTTCGGCATCTTCCGTCAGCAGATCGGCCCCAACGGCCAGATGGAGAGCACCGATCCCTGGCTGGCCCGCGGCAACCCCTGGGAGGTGATCCGGCCGGAATGGAGCTATCCGGTGCTGATCGGCGGCCAGACCGTGATCGGCGTCGCCTACGACACCCCGATCCTGGGCTACGGCGTCCACACCGCCAACACCCTGCGGCTGTGGTCGGCCCAGGCGCCGGACGCCTTCGACTTCGCCTCCTTCAATGCCGGCGACTACACCCGGGCCGTGCTGCACAAGGTGCAGTCGGAGACCCTCTCCAAGGTGCTCTATCCCAATGACGAGCTGGAGCAGGGCAAGCGCCTGCGGCTCAGCCAGCAGATCTTCTTCGTCTCCTGCTCCCTGCAGGACATGTTCCGCATCCTCGGCAGCCAGGGGATCCCGGTCACCGAGTTCCACCGCAAGTTCGCGGTGCAGCTCAACGACACCCATCCGGCGATCGCCGTGGCGGAGCTGATGCGGCTGCTGATCGACGTCCACGGCGTCGACTGGGACACCGCCTGGAGCATCACCACCGCCACGATCAGCTACACGAACCACACCCTGCTGCCCGAGGCCCTGGAGGCCTGGGGGCTGGAGCTGTTCCAGCAGCTGCTGCCGCGCCAGCTGCAGATCATCTACGAGATCAATGCCCGCTTCCTGCGCACCCTGCGCATCCGCTTCCCCGGCCAGCCGGAGCTGCTGGAGCGGCTGTCCCTGATCGAGGAGGGCCCCCACCGCAAGGTGCGCATGGCCCACCTGGCGGTGGTGGGCAGCCACACGGTGAATGGCGTGGCGGAACTGCACAGCCGCCTGCTGAAGGAGAACCTGTTCGCCGACTTCGCCCGGGTGTGGCCGGATCGCTTCACCAACATCACCAACGGCGTCACGCCGCGGCGCTGGCTGGCGGTCGCCAACCCGCCCCTGGCCGCCCTGCTCAACGACACCATCGGCTCCGACTGGTGCCGCCACCTCGACCAGCTGCGCAAGCTGGAGCCCCTGGCCACCGATGCCGGCTTCCTCGAGCGTTGGCAGGGGGTGCGGGAGCAGGCCAAGGAGCGCCTAGCGGCGACGATCCGCCAGGACACCGGCGTTCTGGTGGATCCCTCCTCCCTGTTCGACGTGCAGGTGAAGCGGATCCACGAGTACAAGCGCCAGCACATGGCCGCCCTGCAGGTGGTGGAGCGCTACCTGCGGTTGCGGGCCGGGGAGGACCTGCCGCCGCGCACGGTGATCTTCGGCGGCAAGGCGGCCCCCGGCTATGCCATGGCCAAGCTGATCATCCGCCTGATCGTGGGCATGGCGGAGATCATCAACATCGACCCGGCGATGGACGGGCGCCTGCGGGTGATCTTCCTGCCCAACTTCAGCGTCAAGCTGGGCCAGAAGATCTACCCGGCCGTCGACCTGTCCGAACAGATCTCCACCGCCGGCATGGAGGCCTCCGGCACGGGCAACATGAAGATGTCCCTCAACGGCGCCCTCACGATCGGCACCCTCGACGGGGCCAACATCGAGATCCGGGAGCGGGTCGGTGACGACAACTTCTTCCTGTTCGGCCACACCGCCGAGCAGCTGGCCGCCATCAACCGCAACGGTTACCACCCGATGCCCTGGCTGGAGAACGACGCCCTGGCCAAGGAGGCCATCGACCTCATCGGTTCGGGCCACTTCAGCGAAGGCGACCGCGACCTGTTCCATCCCCTGCTGGCCAACCTCTGCAGCAGCGACCCCTTCCGGGTGATGGCCGACCTGGGCGACTACCGCCGGGCCCAGAACGAGGTCGACAGCGCCTGGTGCGATGCGGGACGGTGGAGCATGATGTCCGTGCTGAACACGGCCCGCTGTGGCTTCTTCAGCAGCGACCGGTCCATCCAGGAGTACGCCGAGCGCATCTGGAAGGTGGCTCCGGTTCCCGTAAGTTGCTGCAGCGTGATTCCCAGCCCGTCCCCATGAGCCTCCCGCAACCCGCATGAGCTGGCCCGCATGAGCTGGATGGACAGGGTGGCCGAGGCGGCCGAGTCCCGCCTGAGGGCCGCCGGCATCCAGCTCACCCTCGGCGGTGAGCCCACCCTGGTGCCCCTCGAACCGGAGGGGCTGGAGTGGAGTGTCACCGCCGACGGACCCACCAAGCTCCCCATCGCCCGGGCCATGGCCCGGGACCTGCAGCAGCGGGTCTGGCCCGGCAGCACCCTCCTCTACTGCCCCGGCAAGCGCTACGACGGTGAGGTCAATCCCCGCTGGGCCCTGCGGCTGTTCCTGGGCGACGACGGCACGGCGCCGGTGCGCTGGCCCGGCCTCTGTCAGCCCGGCCTGGAGGGAGCACCGCTGACGGCCGAGGCGGCCCCGGCCTGGCTGGAGCAGCTGGGCGCCCGCCTGGGCATCAACCTCCAGCCCGTGGTGCTGCGGGACCCCTTCGAACCCGAGCGCCGGGTCTGGGCCGCCCCCCTGAGCGTGGCGCCGCCGGAGGCGGACGACCCGGCGGCGGCGGTGGCCTGGGCGGTGGCGCCCTGGCCCCTGGAGGAGGACCTGAGGGCACTCACCGGCGCCCCCGGTCCCGCCGGCCTGCGCCTGCCCCTGGAGCACTTGCCCGAGGACCTGCCCCGCCAGGTGCTCACCCTTGAGGTGGATCCCGAGGGCTGGGAGCTGTTCCTGCCTCCCCTGGAGCGGGAACCCCTGCGTCTGCTGCTGCAGGCGGTGGCCGACAGCCTCGGCGCCCTGGCGGCGCCCCGGCTGAGCGGGGTGCTGCCCCTCGATGCCGGCGAGCGCTGGCAGGTGCTGGGCCTGACGGCCGACCCCGGCGTGCTGGAGATCAACCTGCCCGTCTGCCACAGCTGGACCGAGTACCGCCGCTGGCTGCAGCGGCTGGAGGAGTCCGGCGAGCGGGTGGGGCTGCGCAGCTGGAAGGACCTGGGCGACGGCCGCCAGGAGGGCACCGGCGGCGGCAACCACCTGCTCTGGGGCGGCCCCGACCTGGCCCACCATCCCTTCTTCTCCCGGCCGGCCTGGCTGACGGGGATCCTGCGCTACTGGCAACGGCACCCGTCTTTGGCGTATCTGTTCTGCGGTCCGGGGGTGGGGCCGGCCTCCCAGTCGCCCAGGCCGGACGAGGCGATCGGCGAATGCTTCGACCTGGAGCTGGCCTACCGGGCCATCGAGCAGGCGGAGGGCCAGCCCTCGGCCGAACCCTTCGGCGATGTCCGGGGCCTGATCGGCGAGACGCTGCGCCATCTCCACGCCGACCGCAGCGGCAACAACCACCGCAGCGAGATCAGCTTCGACAAGCTCTGGAACCCCGGAGCCCCGGCCGGCTGCCTGGGCCTGGTGGAGTTCCGGGCCCTGGAGAGCCTGCCCCGCATGGAGTGGAGCAGCACCATCGCCCTGCTGTGGAGCGCCCTGGCGGCCCACCTGCTGGAGCCCCGCCACCGGCCCGACCGCCTGCACGACTGGGGATCGGCCCTCCACGACCGCCAGCTGCTGCCCAGCCAGCTGTGGGCCGATCTGGAGGCCATCCTGGCCGACCTGGCGGCCGACGACCTGGCCCTGGATCCGGCGCCCTTCCGGGCCATCTGGGAGTGGCGCTTCCCGCCCCTGCTGCGCTGGCAGGCGGACGGCGGTGCCGACGGGACGGCGCCCGCCCTGGAGCTGCGGCCGGCCCCCGAGCCCTGGCCCCTGATCTGCGACACCCCGGTGCAGGGAGGCTTCACCAGCCGCTTCATCGACGGCTCCCTGCGTCGCTTTGAGGTGGTGGCCAATGGGGCCTTCCGCCGCGACTGCGGCCTGTTCATCAACGGCCGGCCCCTGCCGCTGGAGCCCGCCGCCGATGGCAGCCCGCCGCCGCTGGCGGTCCGCTTCCGCTTCCAGCGGCTCTACCCCTGCCTGCATCCGGCGATCGATCCCCACATGCCCCTGGAGCTCGTGTTGCGCACCCCGGCTGGCGATCGGGCCTTCCAGCTGCACCCGGACGGCCACCGCTTTGATCCCGCTCCGTCACCTGGGGCCGAGCCGGTGCCCGAGGCTCCCCCCTGGCGGGGACGCCAGCGCCCGACGGATCTCACCATCGACCTGCGGATCGACTGATCTCCCGGGCGGACAAGCATCGAAAACCAAGTGCGGAAGGCCGATCAGGGGAGTTGAATTCTTCTCTTTTCCTCACTTTTAGGCCCTGGGCTTCCCAGGCCTCCAGTGAAATCTTCAGGGAAAAGGCCGTCATCCCGCTGTCCTTCAGCCTGACAGGGGCTTTTCTTCCCCAGTCTGGTCAGCAATGAAAACGCTGCCTAAGATCTTTCGTGAATGGAGCCGTCAGTGCAATCCTTCTGGTTCAGTACCTCGGCGGAACAGGGGCTGATTCCTTGCATCGACAGCGTCGGCGATGCACTGCGTTTTGCTGCCGATCTGGGCAGTGATGATCTGGTTGTGCTTGATCTGGCCAGTGGCCATTTCATCGACTGCAACCGTTCCGCCCATGAGCGGCTCGGCTACGCCCGCGAACACTTCCTCACCCTGAATCCGGCGGCGATTCAGGCGGATGGGGAGCTGGCCGACGACCTGATGCGCGACCAGCTGCGGGCGATGCGACAGCAGCCCAGGGGCAGCTTCGCCACGCGCCACCGGGCCCGCTCCGGCGCCTGCCGGGATGTGTCCGTGAGCTATCAGGTGCTCAATCTCTGCGGCCGGCTGGTGGCCCTGGTGAGTCACCGTGACCGCACCGAACTGGACACGGCCCTGCGGGAAAGCACCCGGCTGGGCTCGCTGCTGCAGGAGGCCGAGCGGCTCACCCATGTGGGCAGCTGGGAGCTGAACCACCTCACGGGCGAGCTGCTCCTGTCGAGGGAGACCTACACCATCCTGGGCATCTCCCCGGACGTGGTGGGCCTGACCTATGCGCTGTTTCTCAGCAAGGTGCATCCGGACGATCGCGCCCTGGTGGAGGCCACCTTCCAGGATGCGACCCGCTCCGGCCGGCCCTACAGGATCGAGTACCGGCTGCTGCTCGACGATGGCCGCCTCAAGGTGGTGCTGGAGCGGGGGCGCACCGTCCTCGGCGACGACGGTGCGCCGCTCACCACGCTGGGCACGGTCCAGGACATCAGCGAGCAGCACGAGATCCAGCAGCGGCTGGAGCGCATCGCCTTCGTCGATCCCCTCACCCGGCTTCCCAACAAGGCCGCCACCGTCCGCCAGCTGGCCCGCCTGCTGCGCACGGCCGGCAGGGAGCACGGCATCGTCCTGATCAACCTCGACCTCGACAACTTCCAGTCGATCAACAACAGCCTCGGCCATGTGATCGGCAACCAGGTGCTCCAGGCCAGCGGCAGCTGCCTGCGGCACCTGCTGCGCCCCGACGACTGGCTGGCCCGGGTGGGCAGTGACGAGTTCATCCTGCTGCGGCCCGTGGCCATGGCCGACCGGCTTGAGGCCCTGCAGTGGGCGGAGGAGATCCGCCGCAGCCTCGGCAACACCCCTGGGATGGGCACCGGTCTGGCGGTCCAGCCCAGCGCCTCCCTCGGGGTGGCCCTGGCCCCCGACCACGGCAGCGACCCGGATACCCTGCTGCGCTGCGCCAACACGGCCCTGATGGAGGCCAAGCAGCACGGCAAGAACCAGCTGCGCCTCTACACCCCGGAGATCAGCATGCTCCTGCGGGAGCGGCTCGAGCTGGAGCTCAGCCTGGGCCGGGCGATCGACCGGGAGCAGCTGCGCCTCTTCTACCAGCCCCAGATCGTTCGGGGCGGCAGCCGCATCGCCGGGGCCGAGGCCCTGCTGCGCTGGCGTGACCAGAGCGGCCGGATGGTGTCCCCCAACGTCTTCATCCCGCTGGCGGAGAAGACCGGCCAGATCCACACCATTGGCCTGTGGGTGATCGAGGAGGCCTGCCGGCAGCTGCACGCCTGGCATCGCCAGGGGCTGCGGCCGGGAAAGCTGGCGATCAACATCTCGGCCCTGCAGCTGGGGGCCGAGCATCCCTCCATTTCCGAGCTCCTCGCCGGGGCGCTGAACACCTACGACCTGGTGCCCGAGAACCTCGAGCTGGAGATCACCGAAACGGCCCTGCTGAACGATCCCGACCGGGCCGGCGAGCAGCTGCGGCAGCTCGCCGAGAGCGGCTTCAGCCTGGCCATCGATGACTTCGGCACGGGCTATTCCTCCCTGGCCATGCTTCACTCCCTGCCCCTCGACAAGCTCAAGATCGATCGGTTCTTCGTGGAACGGCTGGGCAACGACGACGCTGATCTGGCCATCGTCAAGGCCACGATCGTGATGGCCAAGGAACTGGGGCTGATGACCCTGGCCGAAGGGGTGGAGACCTCCGAGCAGCTTCGCATGCTGCAGAACCTCGGCTGCGATCAGTTCCAGGGGTTTCTGCTGGGCCTGCCGATGCCCGCCGAGGCCTTCGGTGCCCTGCTGGCCGGCGCGGCGGTGGCCTGAGGACCCGGCCTACCAGCTCACCCCGTGCAGCTTGGGCAGGGGGGCGGTCTTGGAGGTGACGGCGAACAGCCGGGGGATGCGGTGGCTGTTGTACACCCGGAACTCCCGCACCACGCTGGCGCCCTCCTCGCGCACGGCCTGGTTGAGCACCAGGGAACCGTCGGGATCGGAGACGGAGCGGTGGAACGTGCCGGGGGGAATGCGCAGGATGTCGCCGCCGCAGTCAAGGCGAACGATGTGATACGGGTAGTTCCAGCCGAGATTGACCAGGAAGAAGGTGCGGCCGCCATGCATGGCGAGCAGGTTGTCCTCCTGGTGGGGGTGCAGATAGAACTGCCAGCTGCCGGTCTCCTGGCAGTCGGGCGGGCTCACCGCCGGGCCCGAGTGGACCACCAGATCCCGCTTGTTCGAGCTGGGCACGGTGATGTCGAAGAACCGCACCGAGGGGGTGTCGCGGAACTTCTCGTAGGGGATCAGCTCGAACATCGGAGCGGGCCGGGGGCCCTGGCTGGCCCCCGAGGGCCGGTGATCCTGCAGCTCGTCTCTCGACGGGACGGTGGCGGTCATGGGAGCGACTCCGTGAGAAGCCTCTGCGGCCTGTTCAGTGAACCTAATCCTGGTGGGGTCCCACGGTGAGATCGGCTACGAAAGGCCGTGGGGCCTGGGCCAGTTCCAGCGCTGGAGAGGCCCGTCATGCCGCCGGGGCGGGGGCCCAACCGCTGCCGGAACTTGCTTGAATACCTCCCTATTCAGGCCCAGGTTCAGGACGCAGCGCCATGGCCACGTCGTCGATCGTGCAGAGGCAGACCCTGGGCGCTGTCGCCCGCCATGGCGCCCTCGGAGTCAGCCTCGGCGCCGTCCTTGCTGGCCTTTCGCCCACCGCGCTGGCCCAGAGCCGCCAGATGGTGCCCCGGCCCACGGTGTCGGTGCCCGCCTTCAAGAACACCGTCACCCAGCCCACGTGGTGGTGGCAGGGCCCGGTGGCCGACGACCTGGCCGCCGCCCTGGCCAACGAACTGCAGGGCACCGGCGCGCTGCAGGTGGTGGAGCGGCGCCAGCTCAAGGACGTGCTCTCTGAGCAGGAGCTGGCGGAACTGGGGATCGTCAGAAGGGGCCCCGATGCCGCCCGCAAGGGGCAGATGCGCGGCGCGCGCTACATCGTTCTGGGCACGGTCACCTCCTACGAGACCAACGTGGAGCAGAAGCAGTCCGGCAGCAGTTTCGGCCTGCTGGGCTTCGGCAAGCAGAACCAGCAGCTGGAGACGAAGGACTACGTGGCGATCGACATTCGCGTGGTGGACAGCAGCACCGGTGAAGTGGTCGGGTCCCGCACCGTGGAAGGCCGCGCCAGCAATACGGCCAGCGCCAGCGCCAGCGGCGTGAATCTCCTGCCGGCGGCGGGTCTGGCCCTGTGGCTGGCGCCGAACATGGGCCGCACCGGCCAGGCCCTCACCGGTGCCGCCGGCACGCTCAACTTCGGCAACAACCAGTCCCAGGCCCAGCGCACGCCCGCCGGCAAGGCCATCCGGGCCGCCCTGATCGACGCCTCCGAGTACGTGAGCTGCGTCCTGGTGCCCCAGGGCGACTGCCTGGCCCGCTTCGAGCAGCAGGATCAGCAGCGCCGCCAGCGCACCAGAGGCGTGCTGCAGCTGGACTGAGCTCCAGGGTCCGCCCCCCGGCTGCCTAGGGTGCAGATCCACCCCAGGTACGGCTCCATGGGCCGCCACGACCACTGTTTCGGCTTCGAGGCCGACTTCGTCGACGACCTGCGCTGCATCCCCATGGCCGTGCGGCGCAAGCTCGACCTGGTGGGTGTCAAGCTGAAGCTGGTGCACTGGAGCAACCTCGACGAGGGGGAACGGCAACGGCTGCTCGACTGGCCCGACGATCCCGAGGCCCTGGTGGCGCTGGACCACTGGCTCGCCCAGCGCACGGCCGCCATGGCCGCCGGCCTCGCCGGCCGGCTGGAGCCCGCCTGCGGCGAGCCCTGGCAGCGGGACGACGCCCCCCCGGAGGTGCTGCTCGCCTCCTGCCGCCAGCTGGGCCTGACCCTGCCCCCCCCCGCCTGGGGGGAGCTCGATGAGCTGCAGCGCTTCGCCCTGGTGAAGCTCAGCCATCCGGGCCACGAGCACCGCAACCTGCCGCGGGCCCTGGCGGAATTCGGCCTGCTGGCATGAACAGCCTGCGGGCCTGCTTGCTCAGCGGGGGCGCCAGCCGCCGCATGGGCACCGACAAGGCCCTGCTGCCCCACCCCGCCGGGGGCACCTGGCTGGAGTTCAGCCTGGTTCGGCTGGCGGCGCTGCCGCTGCCGATCACCCTGTTCAGCCACCACCGGGCCCACCACGCCCTGGCGCGGCCCCTGCGGGACGGGCGGGGCCGGCCGATCATGGTGCTGGAGGAGCCGCCGCCCCGGGAGGGGCCGCTGCTGGCCCTGGAGCGGCTGATGGCGCACCACCCCGCCCAGGACCTGCTGCTCTGCCCGGTGGACATGCCCTGGCTGGAGGCGTCCGCCCTCGAGGGTTTACTGGAGGCCGCCGCCGTCGACGCCTTCGCCGTCGCCCCCGCGGCCCCCGGTTCCGCCGTGATCCACCTGGCCCACGACGGCCGGCGGCTGCAGCCGTTGCTGGGGCACTACCCGGCCCACCCCGGCCTGCGCCGGCGGCTGGGGGCCTTCACGGCGGCGGGCGGCCGGCGGCTGCAGGACTGGCTGGCTGGGGAGGTGGTGGTGCCGGTGCCCCTGCCGGCCGCGGGTCTGCGCAACGCCAACCGGCCCGACGACGCCACCGGCCTGTGGCCCTAGCTTGCCTGCCATGGCGGAACGTCCCCTGGATCTGCATGGCCGGCCCCTGGGGGTGCTGCGACTCTCGCTGACGGCCCGCTGCAACCTGGCCTGCCCCTACTGCTGCCCGGATCCGGAGGACCCGCCCGACCTGCTGACCCTGCCGGAGCGGGTGGCCCTGGTGGAGGCGACCGTGGGCCTGGGGGTGCACACCCTGCGCCTCACCGGCGGCGAGCCCCTGCTGCACCGGCACCTGGAGGAACTGATCGCGGCGCTGCAGCCGTTGCGGCGGCGGGACCCCGGCGACCCCCGTGGCGCCCTGCGGGAGATCGCCCTCACGAGCAACGGGGTGCTGCTCAGTGCCGAGCGGGCCCGGCGGCTGAAGGCGGCGGGGCTCGATCGGATCACCCTCAGCCTCGATGGCACCGATGGCGCCTCGGTGGCCCGCATGGCCGGCCTGGGGGGGGCGCCCGCCGGCGAGGCCGTGCTGGAGAAGGTGCTGGCGGCGATCGGCCATGCCCGCACGGCCGGCTTCGATCCGGCCCGCGGACAGCTGAAGCTGAACGCGGTGATCACCCGGGACGGCAACGGCGAGCAGCTGCTGCCCCTGGCGGCCCTGGCGCGGGAGCAGGGGCTGGAACTGCGCCTGATCGAGTTCATGGACGTGGGCAACCGCAACGGCTGGGCGCCCGAGCAGGTGCTGCCGGCGGCGGAGATGCTCTCCCGCATCGGCGCCGTCTGGCCGCTGGAGCCCCTGGGCCGGGCCGCCCACGGCACGGCGAGCCGCTGGCGCTACCGCGACCGGGTGGCCGCCGACGACGGTGCCCATCTGGCCGTGGTGGCCTCGATCACGGCGCCCTTCTGCGGCGACTGCAACCGGCTGCGGATCGCCGCCGACGGGGTGGCCTACACCTGTCTGTTCGCCGGCAGCGGCACCGACCTGCGCCCCTGGCTGCGGCCCGACCCCGATCCGGGCGCCCTGGAGCAGGCGCTGCGGGAGCTCTGGGGGCAACGCCGCGACCGCTGGAGCGAGGAGCGGGCGATCCTGGGCACCGGGGCTCAGGTGGGCGCCCCCCGCCATGCCGAGATGGCCTACCTGGGGGGCTGAGCCGCCACGGACGACGGCCGCCCCCGCACCAGCACCGGCACCCGCTTGTAGGCGGGGGTGCCGCAGCGGGGGTCGGCGGGGGCGCGGATGATGGCGTTGACCTCGGGGTAGAACATCAGGGCGGCGCCCTCGCGGATGTCGCCGGGGATGATCTCGATGTCCTCCAGGGTGCCCGCCTCCCCCTGCACCCCAACGCGCTGATGGGGCACCAGGCCGGCGCGGCGCAGGTCGGCCCGGTTCATCAGGATCGTCTGGCGGTGGGGCATGCCCCGGTAGCTGTCGCCCTCCTTGTACACGACGGTGTTGTGCTGGCCGTAGCTGCGGGCGGTGATCAGGCTCACCACCAGGCCCGCCTCGCCCGGGGCCAGGCCGCCGAAGTGCTCCGGGCCCGGCAGCACCAGGGCCGGCAGGGGGGTGGGGGCCAGGCGGGCACGGCCGCTGGGGGTGGGGAAGGCGGGGGCGTCGAACACCCGCCCCTCCACCGTGAACTCCTGTTTGGTGGCGTCGATGGTGGCGATGGGGGCGTAGCCGGGCACGGTGCGGGCGATCAGCTCGCGCACGTACACCGGATCCTGCAGCCGCCCCCAGTCGATCGGGTCGGTGCCGAGCAGGCGGCGGGCCAGTTCGGCCAGGAAGGACACCTCGGCGATCAGCTGGGCCTGGCGCAGGTGGGTGGTGCCGGGTTCGTTGAAGCGCACGTAGTTGTTGCCCGACTCCACCGTGGTGCGGTGGGGCGTCTCGAAGCGGTTGAACACCGGCAGCACCAGCGTCCGGCGGGCGGCCAGGCCGTGGAAGTGGCCCTGGTTGGGCTTGGTGGCCAGGTAGAGGATCGTGTCGATGCGGCCCAGGGCACGCCGGGCCTCGGCGCTGTCGGGGTTGGCGCCCCAGAGGTTGCCGCCCAGACACAGCAGCGTGTCGACCCGGCCGGCGTCGGCGGCCTCGATCAGGGAGCGGGTGTCGTAGCCGGGCACGCGACTGAGGGGCCGGCCGAGCAGCTCCTCAAGGGCCCGCTGCATGTCGGCGCGCAGCTGCACCGAGACACCCATCGAGCCGAAGCCCTGCACGTTGGAGTGGCCCCGGATCGGCATGGTGCCGGCGCCGGGGCGGCCGGCGTTGCCCGTGAGCAGGGCGGTGTTGGCGATGGCCTGCACGTTGTCCACCCCGTTGACGTGGTGGGTGATGCCCATCGCCCAGGCGAACACGACCCCCTTGGCGCGGGCGATCACGGCGCCGGCATGCTCCAGCTCCTCGCGGCTGAGGCCGCAGCAGGCGCTGATCGCCTCCCAGCACGTGCCCTCGATCTGGGCGAGCACCTCCGGCCAGCCCTCGGTGTGGGCCGCAAGGAAGCCCCGCTGCACCGCACCGGCCTCCAGCAGCGCCTTCTGCAGGCCGAGGAACACGGCCACGTCGCTGCCGGGGATGGGCTGCAGGAACAGGGAGGCGATCTCCGAACCGCGCAGCATGGATCGGATCGGGAAGGCGGGCGAGCCGAACTTCAGCAGCCCCACCTCCAGCACCGGGTTGATCACGATCACGCTGCCGCCGCGCTCCCGCAGGCGGATCAGCTCATTCATCAGCCGCGGATGGTTGGCGGGGGCGTTGGAGCCCACCAGCACCACGCAGTCGGCCTGCTGCAGGCTCTCCAGGCTCACCATCGAGGTGCCCGACCCGAAGATCTCCCGCAGTCCCACGGTGGAGGGGGCGTGGCAGAGGTCGGAGCAGGCGGCCAGGTTGTTGGAGCCCAGGGCCCGAAGCAGCAGCTGCAGCAGGTAGGCGGCCTCGTTGGAGGAGCGGCCGGAGCTGTAGGAGGCCAGCCGCTCGGGCGGCACGCGGAAGGCGGCCTCCGCGATTTCGAAGACGTCGTCCCAGCCGATGGGCTCGTAACGGCTGCGGCCCTCCCGCAGGATCATGGGGTGGGCGAGGCGCCCGAGCCGGTCGGCCTCGCGGGAGCTGAGGGCCTGCAGCTCCTCGAGGGAGCGGCCGGCGAACGCCGCCTCCGGCACCGCCGGCATCAGCTCGGCGCCGATCGCCTCCACGCTCTTGAGGCAGCGCTGCAGGGGTTCGCCGAGCTCGTCGGTGAAGCCGCCCTTCTGGCCGCCGGTGCCCCAGGCGCAGGAGAGGCAGGCGCTCCTGTGCAGCAGCGTCTGCCAGAGCTTCGGACCGCCGGGGGAGAGGGTGGCGCGGGCCCAGCCGTCGATCAGGGGCCAGCCGCCGCCCACCGCGGGCAGGCCGGGCTCCGCAGGAGCGACCGGATCGTCGGGGTCGGCCACGGCAGAGCTGGCGGATGGGATGGCTCCATCTTGGGGGCGCGACGCCGGGCGCCGGCGGCCGCCGCCGGGCGGGAGAATTCGCCGACACATCGCCTGCAGTCGTGACGGCCCTGATTGACAGCCACGGCGGTACCGGCTGGCGGGTGGTGCTGCTGGCCTGCCTGGGAGCGGTGCTGGGGCAGGCGGGGCTGTTCCTGGATCTGCCGTCGCTTCCCGACATGGCGCGCGAATTCGGGGTGGGCGACGGGGCGGTGCAGGACACGATCACCACCTACGCCCTGGGCTACGGGCTGTCGCAGCTGTTCTGGGGGCCGCTGGCCGACCGCCACGGGCGCCGGCCGGTGCTGCTGGCGGGCCTGGGGCTGTACGGGGCGACCAGCCTGGCGCTGGCGGGCCTGACCAACCTGCCCGCCTTCCTGCTGGTGCGGCTGCTGATGGGGATCGGCGCGGGCTGCGGCACCGCGGTGTCGCGGGCGGCGCTGCGGGATGTGTTCGACGGCCGGCGCCTCACCCAGCGGATGTCGATCGTGGCGATCTGCTTCGCCGGAGCGCTGGGCTTCGTGCCGTTCGCCGGCAGCCTGGTGGCCCGCCTGGGCAGCTGGCGGTTGGATTTCCTGCTGCTGGCCCTGGCCGCCCTGGCCACGGCGGTGTTCGTCGCCGGCTGGGTGGGCGAAACCAACCGCCTGGATGGGGAGCAGAGGCGCCGCGGCTTCCGGGCGGGGGAACTCCTGCGGGGCTACGGCGGGCTGCTGCGGGACCGGCGCTTCCTGCTGCCGGCGGCCCTGGCCACGCTCGCCACCGCGATGATCGCCTGCTACGACGCGATCAGCCCGTTCCTGCTGGAAACGCAGCTGGGGCTGGGCAAGGGCAGCTTCGGCCTGCTGTCACTCGCCAACACCGCCGCCTATCTGGTGGGGGCCCTGACGCTGAACCGCACGGTGGTGGCGCTGGGCCAGCAGCGCCTGCTGGCGGCCGGACGGCTGTGGCTGCTGGGCGGCAGCCTGACGATGCTGGCGCTGGGGCTGGGCGGGGGGCTCGCCACCGTCCCGCTGGTGCTGCCGATGACCGCCGTGGTGATCGGCTGCGGCCTGATCGTGCCGATCGGCCTGGCGATGCCGATGCAGGCCTTCCCCGCCCGCGCCGGCCAGGCCTCCGCCCTCACCGGCTTCCTGCAGCAGGAGGGCTCGGCTCTGGTGGTGCTGCTGGCCACGCTGCTGCCCCACAGCTCCCAGGTGCCGCTGGCCGTGGTGCTGCTGGCCCTGGCCCTGGCGGTGGGACTAGTGGTGGGGGTGTATCGGGGGGAGGGCGCGGGGTAGGCGCGTGCGGCAGCGGCAGCGGGAGACCTGGCCGTAGCGGGGAAGCCTGAAGGGCTGTGGGTACGGCGCTACCTGGCCTTTCACGGCCGCCGCCATCCGAGGGACATGGGGCCAGCGGAGATCCATGCCTTCCTCAGCCACCTGGCCACGGATCTCGAGGTGAGCGCGTCCACGCAGAATCAGGCTCTCTCGGCGCTGTTGTTCCTCTATCGCCAGGTGCTGGGGGCGGATGTCGGGGAATTGACGGGGGTGGCCCGGGCGCGGCAGCGGCAGCGTGTCCCCACGGTGCTGACGTCGAGCGAGGTGAAGGCGGTGCTCGACCGGCTCGACGGCATGGAAGGTCTGGTGGCCCGGATGCTCTACGGAAGCGGTCTGCGCCTGATGGAGGCGCTGCAACTCCGGGTCAAGGATCTGGACTTCGAGAAACTGCGGGTCACCGTCCACTCCGGCAAGGGAGACAAGGACCAACGGACGATGCTGCCGCAGACGCTGACTGAACCGCTCCGCCACCAGCTTGTGGAGGTACGACGGATCCACCGGCAGGACCTGGCCGCAGGCTGGGGAAGAGTGGAACTCCCTCATGCCCTGGCTCGCAAATACCCGAACGCTTCATCTGAATGGGGCTGACAGTGGTTCTTTCCGCAACACCACCGCTGGCGAGATCCCAGGACCCAGCAGGAAGGGCGTCACCACCTGGATGCCACCCTGGTGCAGAAAGCGGTAAGACGGGCGGTGCAGGCAGCGGGTATCAGCAAGCCTGCCAGCTGCCACACCTTCCGGCACTCCTTTGCCACCCACCTGCTGGAGAAGGGGCAGGACATCCGCACGATCCAGGAGCTCCTCGGCCACAGCGACGTACGGACCACCATGATCTATACCCATGTGCTCAACCGTGGCCCCCTCGCAGTGGCCAGCCCAGCTGACTTTCTGTAGCCTATTGGACATGCGCCTACAGGATCCTGCAACCACGCTGACCAGCCTTGGCGCCGTGCGGCCCAAGGCGGCCTAGTCCGCGATCCCGCGCATTCCCAGCGGATTGGCCGGTGCGGTTACAGGACAGGTCGTCCGGCGGGTGGGGTAATAGAAGGTCCGTCCATTTGGTAGTTAGAAAGAACTAAAATCCATCAATGGCCGAGGGACCCCAGTTCACCCGATACATCCTGCCCATCCTGCATGTTCTGCGGGAGATGGGTGGATCGGCCACTGCAGCTGAGGTGACAGATGCGGTGATTGAGCGTGAAGACCTCCCCGAAGAGCTTCTAGAACAGACCAATAAGAACGGCCAGTCAAAAGTACGCAACCAGATTGCGTGGGCTCGTATGTACCTCGTTCATTCAGGACATATTGACTCATCTCTTCGCGGCGTGTGGAGGCTGACTGACAAAGGTCAGCATGAAGACCTCAAGGCTTTAGACGTAGCATCACTCTTCAAGGGTGTTCAGAGCACCTTCAAAGGGCCTCAAGATGAGGGCTCTACTCCGAAGAGTGCGGCATCTGTAGAGGCTACAGAGAGCCGATTGGAGGCTGAGGAGACTGCCCTTCTGCCAGTGATCAAGACACTTAGTTCTGAGGGATTCGAGCGCTTATGTCAACGCCTCCTAAGGGAGCACGGTTTTCAGAATGTGAGGGTCACTGGCCGTTCAGGTGATGGAGGCATTGATGGAGAAGGGATCCTCGAGATAAATCCACTTCTGAGTTTTAAGGTGTTATTCCAATGCAAGCGTTATCAAGGATCAGTTGGCGCAAGCATGATCCGGGATTTTCGAGGAGCTCTTGTTGGGAAGGCTGATAAGGGTATTTTGTTGACCACTGGGAGTTTTACAATGGATGCCAAGCGGGAAGCAATTCGGGATGGCGCCAATCCCATCGAGCTCGTTGATGGGGAGAAGCTTGTCAGAATGTTTGAAAAGCTTGAGCTTGGTGTCAAGCCAAAGGTTGTCTATGAAGTGGACATGGATTTCTTCAATGACTTCAAGTAGGGTCTTTCTAACATCCAGATACAGAAGACGGGAGCGGGAGTGGCTTGTCAACCCGAGAAGCCCTTGCCCGCTTCTGATCTGGAGCGTTAACCATCGGATCCGAACTCCATGCCGGCATCGCCCTTCTTCGCCCGCATTCGCGAGCACGTTCTGCAACTCACTGCAGCTGTACCCGAGGGAAGGATCTGCACCTTTCAGTCGATGGGCGAATACCTAGACGTGCTGCCACGCCATGTGGCATACATCCTGAGCCAGCTCGAAGACAACGAGAAGTTTGTCTATCCTTGGTACCGAGTGGTCAGTGGTGACGGTTCCCTCGGTAGTCCCAAGCGCAACCCGGACGGAACAAGCCAAGCGGAACTCTTGCGAGCCGAGGGCATCCTCGTCAGCGGCAACCGGATCGCGACCAGCTTTGAGTTCGCTTTCGTGCCAGCAGGGCAGCTTCAGAGCGGGCTCCCGAAGCAGAAGCGACCTCCGGACGCACCGGCGCCAAGGTCTAGACGCAGCCGGTCCACCGGTTCACGGTGATGCCTAACCCCTCGCTCGAACGGTGGGCAGGGCATCAGACTGAACCTAGTCCCAGTCCGATGATGACAGCCATCCTGCACAATTCGGCAGCTCAGGAGCCCTGCAATGCTCGGCACCCTGCCCGTATGTGAGTCGTTCACCAGACCATCCGATGATTGACGTCCAATTGAAAACGGGTGTTCTCGCCCCTGACGAGCAACAGATCCTCACAGACGGTTTCGCTCAGCACACCGAGCAGTGCGAAGCGCCTCATTTCCGCAAGGAGCGACTCAATTGGCTTGCCTACGAAGGCCAGAATCATCTGGTTGGTGCACTCACCGCTGATTTGCTGTGGGACTGGATTTATGTCGACGAGCTTTGGGTGAGTGAAAGCCGCCGCGGTAGGGGCCTTGGTAAACGGTTGATGGGCAAGGCTGAGGACTTTGCCGCGCTCAACGCCCTCAGCGGGCTATGGCTCTGGACCCAGAGCTGGCAGGCGGCTGATTTTTACCAGAGTCTTGGTTACGAGGAATTCACCCGCTTCCCTGACTTCCCCAGGGATTATTTTCGGATTGGGTTCCGGAAGGTCATCTCCCCTGGGCCGCATGCAGGAAGCCAAGTGGCTGCCGGTGATGTTCACCGCTGACATGGCCTGAGTGATGAGCCGCTTCGACCTTGTGATCTTCGATTGCGATGGCGTCCTCGTCGACAGCGAGCGCATCACCAACCAGGTCTTCTGCACGATGCTGAATGAGATCGGCCTGAGCGTGACGCTCGAAGACATGTTCGAGGTCTTCGTCGGTCACTCCATGCAGCAATGCATTGAGATCATCACGCAGATGCGCGGGGCACCGCCGCCCGATTCCTTCGTTCCCCAGCTTCGTTCGCGCACGGCCGAGGCGTTGAGGCTCCAGATCACACCCATCCCAGGCGTGAAGGCGACATTGAAGGCCCTCTCCATCCCCTACTGCGTGGCATCCAGCGGAGAGCACGCAAAGATCCGCCTCACACTGGGCGCCACTGGTCTGCTTCCCCATTTCGACAACAGGATCTTCAGCGTCACCGATGTGGAGCGGCCAAAGCCAGCTCCTGACATCTTTCTCCATGCAGCGCAGACACTCGGCGCGCAACCCGCGCGCTGCGCTGTCGTTGAGGACACGCCCACAGGAGTTCGAGCTGGTGTCGCCGCTGGCATGCACGTCTTCGGCTTTTCGGCTCACACTCCAGAGCACAGGCTCAAGGAGGCTGGGGCTCATCAACTGTTCTCAGACATGACTTGCCTCCCGGAGTTGTTGAATCCCGCACACCACAACGTTCCGCTGGACTGAGCCGCGGCGCTTCTCTCGGCATGCGGCCAGGGGAGTCCGAGTGTCAGCCCCTCCGCTCATGTGCCGGGATCGATCAGGTCAGCGCTTGTGATGGCGTGCCTACCTTGTCTTGACACCCACCAACAAAGTCATGGCTCCATTTCCCCCTGGTGCGATGGCTCCACTCGGTTTGCAGGATGGCCGCTCCCGTCGCCCGGATTGAGTCGCGCCGCATGGCCCTGAGGTGCCCCCCCTGACCGGGTCAGGCCGCAGGTCACTCCAGGCCGCCCACGCCTCACTGCCGCCATGAACGTCGCCATCGTCCGCGCCGCCGGCAGTTGCGGACGCCAGCTGGCCGCCCAGCTGCTGGATCGGCGCCTTCTGCCCGCTTCCGCCCGTCTGCAGCTGGTGGGCCACTTGGGCGGGCGCAGCGCCGACGCGCTCCGGGGACTGCGCGCCGATCTGGAGGATGCCTTCGCGGATGCGGCCCCGTCCATCGATGTGGTGCTGGACCCATCCGGCATCACCGCCGATCTTGTGCTGATGCTGGCCGGCGCCACGGTCTCCACCGATCCGAACGCGACGATCGATCGGGCCGCCCTCGGTGAGAGCAATTACCGGATGTTCGTGGAGGTCGCCGACGCGCTCGCGGCCCGCTCGGGGCCCTCGCCTGTGGTCGTCGTCCAGTCCAACCCGGTGGAGCTGGGCGTGCTGGTGTTTGCGCAGCACGGGGGCCGGAGCGCGTCCTGGGTGCCGGGGCCTGGTCGGACACCCTGCGCTTCCGCGGCGAACCGGCCGCCGACCTGGGCGTGCGCCGGCCGCAGGTGCAGGCGCTGGTGCTCGGCCAGCACGGCGACCATGCGATCCCGGCCTGGATCCAGCTCCAGGTGCAGGGCGTGGCCAGGGCGGAGGTGGACGCCCTGGTGCGGCGCGCCCGGCAGGGGCGCTGCCTCGCCGATCTGCCGCAGGAGGTGCGGGCCCACAAGGCCAGGTTCTGGATCTGGTGCGGCAGGGGCGTGTCCACGACGCCTACGCGCTGGTGCAGTCGTTCCCGCCCGACCTGCGTGCGGTGGTCAAACCGTTCTTCACCCACTTCACGGCGGGCCGCACCACGGAGATGGCCACCGCCCACGCCGTGGCCGACATCGCCGCCGCCCTGGTGGGCGGCGAGCAGAGGGGTCCTGCCGGCCCAGGTCCTGCTGGAGGGGGAGTGGCTGGATCTGCGCGGGGCCGGCTGAGGCATGGTGCCCTGCAGAGCCTGTGAACCCCCATAGGATCTGATCCGCATCGTTCGCAGGCATGGGCCTTTCCGTCGCTCCGCTCGACCTCGACCGCCCCTGGCTGTCGGAGCGGCCGGTGGCCTGGCCGGTGCTGCCCAGCGTCGATCTGCCCCCGGAGCAGGCCCACACGATCCGCGCCTTCGATCTGCCGCTGCTGCTGGTGCGCGGACGCGATGGCACCGTCTCGGTGCACCTCGATCGCTGCCCCCACCGCCACGTGTCCTTCGCCACCGGCGGCAGGCCGCCCCGGGTGGAGGGCTCGGTGTTCCGCTGCCCCTATCACTTCCAGGCCTTCGACCAGAGCGGCCGCTGCGTGGCCACCCTGCACGGGGAATCGGGGCAGGCGGAGCATCTGGTGACCCTGCCGGCCTTCGAGCAGGACGGCTTCGTGTTCGTGGTGACCTCCCGGGCCCTCTTCTCGCGCGGGGAGCCCGGGACCGGCGGAGCGGCCGCCCTGCAGCAGGCCCGGCACGCCCTGAGCATGCCGGCCGAGTACGGCCGCGAACTCACCGGCGCCACCGCCGCCGACTGCCTCTCCCTCTTCCATTACCGCTACCCCAACGGCTCCTGGCCCGTGGTGATCACCAGCGGCATCGACCACACCCACGGGTTTCACGTGCACGGCATCGCCAAGGCGGTGCACCGGCTGCGGCGCTGGATGGGGCAGGAGACCCTCAGCGGCATGCACATGGTGTGCGATGACGCCGAGCGCTCGGTGCTGGTCACCTACGCCCAGTACCGCGAGAGCCTTCAGGCCTACTGGAAGGTGGGAGGGCCGCCCAACCTCTGGCTCAACAAGCTCGACCACGGCCTGTTCATCTCCGTGCTGTTCGTGCCCGACGACGCCGGCAGCACCACCATGCGCGGCTGTCTCCACGTGAGCGGGGCCTGGAGGCCCCTGCTGGAGAACCCGGCGATGCTCGCATCCCTCCGGGAGCTGTCGATCCACAACAGCGAAGAGGACCGGCCGTTCATCGAAAGCCAGATGGGCTCCCTGCCGGCCGGCTGCATCCCGGTGGGCAACGCCAGCGTCAACGATGCCCCCGTGTACCGCTACTTCCGCTATCTGGAGCAGATCACCGGCACGCCCGTGCGGTTCCACACCAAGCCCCACGCCCTCGATCTGCTGCGTCAGTGGGACGGGCCCGCGACCGCGGCGCCGGTGCCGTCGAGCAGCTGACGCAGCCTCTGACGCATCAGGGCGATCGGCTGGTCGGCCTCGATCAGGTTCTCGTGGACAGGGGCGGCCCCATAGGCGCCGACGATGCCCTCGAGGATGCGGCGGTCCTGGTCGATCAGGCCCCGCTCGAAGCGGGTCACGTTCGCCTCCGGCACCTGCTCCTCCCGGTCGTTGCGGAAATAGAAGCGCACGATTCGGCTGTCGCGTCCGTCCTGGGGAACCGCGAACAGCACGATCCGCTGGCGCAGGCCGTTGGGCCAGCCCAGCTCAAGGCTGAGCCCCAGGGGGGCGATCCAGCGCACCCGCCGCTCCACCGTGAGCCGCTGGCTGTGGTCGTCGAGGGTGGCGCTGAGGGTGCCGTTGTTGGCCACCTCCAGCGGCAGGCTGAAGCGGAAGCCGTCCTCGGTGGGTTCGATGCCGTCGCGCAGCGGTGCGGGGATGGGGCTGGTGGCCTCCAGCAGGCCCCGGTGCACGAAGTGGTGGTGGTAGTTGTCGAGACCGTTCTCGATCACCCGGAAGGGGGAGCAGCGCCAGGTTTCGAAGAAGCCATGGATCAGGCGCACCGCCGGATCCTCCGCCTCCGCAAACACCGGGATCGGATGGCGGGCCTCCGGAGCCAGGCACACCCACACGTAGCCGTAGCGCACCCGCGCCCGGTGGGCGCGGATCCGGAAGCGGGCGGGGATCGGCCTGGCCGGTTCCTGCGGCACCTTGCGGCAGCTCCCGTCGGCATCGAACTCCCAGCCGTGGTACGGGCACACCAGGCACCCCGCCTCTGTCACCCGGCCCCCGGAGAGCCGGGCGGAGCGGTGCGCGCAGCGGTCCTCCGCCACCGCCACGGCCCCGTCGCCGCCGGCGGCTGCGGTGCGCCAGAGCACCAGCCGCTGGCCGAGCAGGTCGAGGCCGACGGGCCCATCGCCCAGCTGCTCCAGCGGCAGCACCGGATACCAGAACGGTCGCAGGGCCTCGAGTTCGTGGGGCTCCAGCGTCACGACCACCCGGCGGACTCCGGCCCAGGCTAGGGGCTGCGGTTCTGGCGGGCGGCTGCCGATGGCGCTGTGGGGCCCCTCCATCCACGACGACGACCCCAGATCAAGATCCGGTAGGGCCACTCGGTGGCGAACACAGAGAGCGTCCTGACCGCCGCTGCCCGGATGGGATCAACCTCCTGACCTATTTGAGCGCCCAGGTGGCACACCCTGGGCCGCCTGGCTGCACGGGGTAGTCTTCAGGGCCCGCAGGGCCGTGGCCGTCCCTCGGATGTTGATCGATGAATCACAGCAACAGCCTCACCATCAGGCAGGCAGGAATCTCTGATCTCGAGGTCCTGGTGCCTCTCTTCGACGCCTACAGGGTGTTCTACGGGAAGACCAGCGACAGGGCCCTGGCCCACTCTTTCCTGCTGGAGCGCTTCCGCCATCAGCAGTCCGTGATCTTCCTGGCGCTGGACGACAACGTCGCCGCAAACGGCTTCACCCAGCTCTATCCCAGTTTCTCGTCCCTCTCCGCCGCTCGCACCTTCGTCCTCAACGACCTTTACGTGCTGCCGGAGGCACGGCGTGATGGGGTCGCCACCCGGTTGCTGGCGGCCGCCGCCGCCTACGGGCGGGCCGTCGGTGCCCTGCAGCTGTCGCTGGCCACGGCGATCAGCAACCAGCCTGCCCAGAGTCTCTACGCCTCCAGGGGCTGGATCCGGGATGACGACTTCCTCACCTACAACCTCACGCTGCAGCCGCCCGGGTGAGTGGAGCACCGGCGAAGATCGTCACGGAGGCCAGTACGGAGAGAGGTCATGGTGATGGACGATTCAGCCATGCACCGTCGGCCTGATGCCCTCGATGGCATCCTCGCCGCGACCGAAGCGATCGCCTTCGACATGGTGTCGGACGCGGAACGGCCTGGCTGCTGGCCGGCATGGACGGAGCGGCGTTTCTGACTGAGGCCATGCCGGCCACCTACGTTCTGATCTACACCGACACCTGGCCCGGGGAGTTCAGCCACCTGGACGCGACGCTGGCTTCTCTGCGTCCGGGCGCCCTTCATGTGATCGACGATCTGCTGCCGCAACCCACCTGGCCGGAGGTCCAGGCCGCGAAGGTGCCGGCGCTGATCGAGAGCATCGAAGCACGCAAGGGATTGGCGACGGTCAGGTTGGCGTGGTCGTCAGGGTTGATGATCCGTCACACGTCGTGCATCCTGAGATCGCAACGCGGGGGAATGTTGCCGGAGTCCTGGTGGACATCCCAACCAGGGCCCCCGATGTCCGATCAACCTGAAGCTGACCATGTCCCTCTCTTGACCAGACGCCCTGCAATCACTGGGCTCCGAGGTCATGGGGGCCGCCATTGGAAAGACTTGGTGAAAACAAGCCCAACCTGTGGACCTGGAACGGTGAAAGGATGCTTAAATGGATGGGTACGATTGCGGCCGATTGCGGCCGAGACCCCCATGACCCCTGTTCTGCTGGACCCCACCCGCCTGCTGGGCTTCCGACTCGAAGCCCGGGAAACCGTGTCCATCGATGGCAACGGTGCCAGGACCGCCATCTACCGCGGCGCCAAAACCGGCGTCAAGCTGGGGGGCAAGCCCGCACCAAGCCCCATGACAAGATCGGCACCAAACTCGGTCTGAAGCCGACGACGTCCGTCTAGACCAACCGATGGGGGCACCTCGGTCCCTCGTGCTGCGTCCGGGATTCCTCTGATGCTGCATTGAACCCACCGGACCGTGGTGCCCTTTGAAACGGGAAGCATGTCCATTCATCTCGGTTTCCTTCCTGACCCGGAGCGAGCCAAGGCGCTCGACCGGCGCATGCATGCCGAATTGGCTGAGAGCCTGTCCTATGTCCAGGAGCAGCTGAATGTTCAGGCTCCCGACACTCCCTGGATTCATCCATCGCATCTCGATCCTCCACAGGCCCTGATCCATCAAGGTCACCGCCTTTCACCTCAGACCTTCGTCGCCTACTACGACCTGACAACATTCCTGATGGCCGGCGACGAGGCGAAGGCCAGAAGGGCGCTCGCTCAACTCGCACAGGCGCAGCCAGCCCCGCCACATCGGGTTCACCGTCCACTGCGCCCCCTCGAGTCCTGCGCGCGGAGTGAGCGCTACGTCGAACTGCTGATCGGCGACGGGAATGACGACATCGGCCTGACGCCGTTGGCCGACGAGCGGGCCAGTGCCTTCGAGAACCGTTTCGAGCGTGGGATGCTGCTGATGGGCGCCGCATTTCCGGAACTGGCCGGTGAGGTCGATGCGATCGTCCATGAGGTCGTGGCGATCGGGAAAGACCCAGGCAAGACCATGCAGATGGATGGCGCCTCGCACTACCAGCTCTGGGGTGCGCTGTTCCTCAACGCCGACTTCCATCACACCGACGCCGCCATGATGGAGGTGATTGCCCACGAAAGCGCCCACAGTCTGCTCTTCGGCCTGTGCACGAAGGAGCCACTGGTCGACAACGACGACGAGGCGATGTTCTCCTCGCCTCTTCGCTCCGATCGCCGGCCTATGGATGGGATCTTCCACGCTACCTTCGTCTCCGCTCGCATGCACCTTGCCATGACCCGCTTGCTGGAGAGTGGGCTGCTTGATGCTGACGGGCGCGCCGCGACCATCGCTGCGCTTGAGGCCGATCGGCACAATTTCGACGCCGGCGACTCGGTGATCCGCGAGCACGGCGTGCTGACGGAACTCGGCCGGGAGGTCATCGAGGGCGCACGCGCGTACATGGCTGCCGTGTAGATGTCGATTTCAGCTGTGTGCGAGCTCCACGGCATCCACCGCGTTCTGCAGCGCCTGGAGATCAGTGATCTGGCCTCCTCTCCCGTCGACGGCCGATGATCACCCTGCTCTGCACACGGCACCACGCCTATACGGCAGCACCGCTGCAGACTAGTGGGCGTTTCGACTTTCGGGTGCAGAGCTACGACCAGGTACTTCGCAGCCACTCGCTGCCGAGGGGCACCTACATCTTCACCGACATCGACAGGCTGGGCTTCTGGGAGCTCGAGCTGGCAGCGCGGCTGCATCGTGTGCTGGCTGCAGCCGGATTGAAAGTACTCAACGATCCGGCAAGGGTACTGCAGCGCTATGCGTTGCTGGCACGACTGCACCATGATGGTTTTAACCGCTTTGCCGTCTGGCGCGTCGAGGAAGCACCACGGCCTACGCGATTCCCGGTCTTCCTTCGCACGCAGTCAGCCCATCGGGGCGTGATCTCCGGCCTGCTTGCCGATGCCGCTGAAGTCGAGGCCGCAATTGCGCATGCGCTATCTCGGGGCGTGCCGATTCGCGAACTGATGCTCGTCGAGTACTGCGCTCAGCCTATTGCCGACAATCTCTTCCGCAAGCTCGCCACCATGCGTGTGGGAGACGCTCTCTTCAGCACGCTGTGCGTGCACGAGTCGAAATGGACAGCTAAATACGGTGAAATGGGTGTGGCGGATGAGGCGCTGTATCGCGACGAGTACGACATTGTTGCAGGAAACCGGCACGGCGAGAGCCTGCGGCCGGCGTTCGAGGCTGCTGCCATCGAGTATGGGCGTGCCGATTTTGCGCTGGTCGATGGGCGCGAGCAGGTTTATGAGATCAACACCAACCCGACCCATGGCTCCATCAAGAAACATCCTGTCGCCCTTCGCTTGCAGACCGACGCCGTCTATCAACAGCGCCTGCTGGATGCAACGGAAGCCATCGATTCACCAGCGGGAGGGAGAGCCGTGAGCATTGACGATGAAGTGCTGGCAACCCAGCGCGGGTGCGACCGCTGGATGACACGCTCCGCCTGGCTTCCCTAGGGGTGGAAGGCGGGAGCCGAACACATCACCCTCGCTGAGCCAGGTGTATCGCCGCGGCTGGAGGTGCAGCTGCTGACGTACCAGACCCCGCTCCCCATGGCCGATCCGGCCATCGGCAACCTCGCCTGTATCGGGTTCCACCACATTTGCTTCGCCGTTGATGATCTGGCTCCGAAGTGAGCCGGCTGAAGGCCAAGGGCGTGGGACTGCACAGTGATGCCATGGACTGCCAGCACCGGAAGCTGGTGCTTCTCTCCGGGCAGGAGGGCAACACGGTGGCGCTGGCCAAGCGGTCCCGAGCCGGAAGATTGACGCCGCCAGATCCCTCCTCATCGGTCTCATCGCCGATGTGTTCTTCGGGCTGTTCGGCATCGGTGGCGGTGTCGTGATCGTACCGGCGCTGATCGTGGTGGCCCGGATGGAGTCCCAGATGGCCCTGCTCCTTTCAGGGCAGGATCTCCGGCAGGCCTTCGCCATCCTTCCGGTGTCCGTGGCGGAAGACCTCTGGTGGGAAGCCAGCGGAGCTCAGACCGCACCCTCCAGGAGCGGGTCGAGACGCCCCTGCCGTTCGAGGGCGTAGAGCTGGTCGCAGCCGCCGACGTGGACATCGTCGATGAAGACCTGCGGCACCGAGCGGCGGCCGTCGGAGCCCCGGGCCGCCATGGCGTCGCGGGCGTCCTCATCGCCGTCGATCACGTGCTCCTCGTAGGCCACTCCCTTGCGGTCGAGCAGCTGCTTGGCACGGATGCAGAACGGACAGAAGCGCCAGGTGTAGATCTCGACCTTCGGCATGGGGGACGACGGCGGGGGGGAACTGCAACCGATTCTGTCGAAAGGGCGGCGGCCCGTTCGTCACGAAGGTGAAGCACGGCCCTTTCCCCCTCACCGCTGCCCTGCTGGCGCTCGCCAGCCCAGCGGGCCGCCACTCAGGGCGACGGTTCGGCACCCACCGCCTGACGCGGCCGGATCCCGTACCGCTGGCGCACCTCCTCCAGGGGCCTGGGGAAGTCGTCCCAGGGATCCCAGTCGCTGATGAGATCACGGGTGACGCCGAGGCCGTGCTCCAGGCCGCGGAAGATCACCTCCGGATCCGCCTGGCCGGTCTCGGCCGCCGTGACGGGAGTGGAGCCGATGCCCAGCTGGAACTGGGCCAGGGCGAACAGGATCGTGAAGAAGGGGTCGTTGCGGCCGAAGCCGGCCTGGAAGCCGAGCACGCCGCACTCCTCCCCGGCGCTGGTGCCGTAGCCACCCAGCACGTGGCAGCAGTCGTGGCGCACCACCGGCGGTGGCGGGCCGCCCGCCTCGCCGGGCACGCTGAAACCGTTGGCATCGATGAAGGCCAGGTAGGCCCGGCCGAGGCTGCCCTCGGGCAGCTCCGCCAGGGCCCGGTAGCGGGCGGCGAGGGCGGGATCCTCCCGCTTCAGCAGCGAGCGGGCGAGCTGCAGGGCGCCGGCGGGGCCCTCATCGCGCAGGTAGGCCAGGGCGGCCCCCCGCTGGAAGCCGCGACGGGCGATGTCGAGGCGCACCAGGTTGAACTGGTGCTCGAGCACGTGGCGAAAGGCCTGCACCGGGGCGTCATCGATCGCCAGCGCCCGGGCCGTGGCCTCGAGCCGGGCCAGAACTTGCTCCCCGGGTTCGTCCTCCAGCAGGGCCAGCACCGTCATGCCGCGCAGGATCCGCTGGCGCCATTCGCTCTCCGGCACCGCCGCCGCCAGTTGCTCGGGCGTGAGGGGCTCGAGGGAGTCCAGGGGGATGGGCAGCCGGATCAGGTGGTCGCGGATGGCCGTGATCGTGCGCAGGGCGATGGGGCTGGGCGGCCCGTCCATCGACGCGATCGCCAGCAGGCTGCCCAGGCCGGCCCGGCCGATGGCTTCGCGGCGTTCCGGGGGCGGTTGGAGGGAGAGGAGCGGGCCCATGGGTTCAGGCCAGCTCGAACCGGTCCAGGTCCATGACCTTGCTCCAGGCCGCCACGAAGGCGGCCACGAAGCGCGATCCGCCGTCGTCGGCGGCGTACACCTCGGCGATCGCCCGCAGCTGGGCGTTGGAGCCGAAGATCAGATCGACGCGGCTGGCGGTCCAGCGCAGGTCACCGGTGTGGCGGTCGCGGCCCTCGAAGGTCTCCTCCGCCTCGGTGGTGGCCGTCCAGGTGGTGCCCATGTCGAGCAGGTTCACGAAGAAGTCGTTGCTGAGGGTCTCGGGGGGCTGGGTGAAGACGCCGTGGCGGGACTTGCCGTGGTTGGCATCCAGCACCCGCAGGCCCCCCACCAGCGCCGTCATCTCCGGGGCGGTGAGGGTGAGCAGCTGGGCCCGATCGATGAGCAGCTCCTCGGCGGCGGCCGGCAGGCCCGGCCGCAGGTAGTTGCGGAAGCCGTCGGCCTTCGGTTCGAGCACGGCGAAGGAGGCCGCGTCCGTCTGCTCCTGGGCGGCATCGGTGCGTCCGGGGGTGAAGGGCACCGTCACCGCGTGGCCGCCACGGCGGGCCGCCTCCTCGACGCCGGCGCAGCCGCCGAGCACGATCAGATCGGCCAGGGAGATGTGCTTGCCATCGGACCGGGAGCCGTTGAAGGCCTGGCGGATCGCCTCGTAGGCCTCCAGGGCCCGGGCCAGCTTGGCGGGCTGGTTCACCTCCCAGTCCTTCTGGGGGGCCAGCGCCAGCCGGCCGCCGTTGGCGCCGCCGCGCTTGTCGGAGCCGCGGAAGCTGGCGGCCGCGGCCCAGGCGGTGGCCACCAGCTGGGAGACGGGCAGCCCCGCCTCCAGGATCCGCCCCTTGAGGGCGGCGATGTCGTCAGCGTCCACCAGGGGGTGGTCGACGGGGGGGATCGGGTCCTGCCAGAGCATCACCTCGTCCGGCACCAGGCTGCCCAGGTAGCGGGAGCGGGGCCCCATGTCCCGGTGCACGAGCTTGAACCAGGCGCGGCGGAAGGCCTCCCCCAGCTGGTCGGGGTTGGCATGGAACCGCCGGGAGATCTCCAGGTAGGCCGGATCGACCCGCAGGGACAGATCGGTGGTGGCCATCATCGGCGCGTGGCGCTTCGACGGGTCGTGGGCGTCGGGCACGGTGCCGGCAGCCGCCGGATCGGTGGGCCGCCACTGCCAGGCCCCGGCCGGACTCTTCTCAAGTTCCCACTCGTAGCCGAACAGGTTGTCGAAGTAGCCGCCGTCCCACTGCACGGGGTTGGCGGTCCAGGCGCCCTCCAGGCCGCTGGTGATCGTGTCGTCCCCCTTGCCGCTGCCGAAGCGGTTACGCCAGCCCAGGCCCTGCTCCTCCAGGCTGGCCGCCTCGGGTTCCGGTCCCACCAGGTCCGGGTCGCCGGCGCCGTGGCACTTGCCGAAGGTGTGGCCCCCGGCGATCAGGGCGACGGTCTCCTCATCGTCCATCGCCATGCGGGCGAAGGTCTCCCGGATGTCCCGGGCGGCGGCGAGGGGATCGGGTTCGCCGTTGGGCCCCTCCGGGTTCACGTAGATCAGGCCCATCTGCACGGCACCGAGCGGATCCTCCAGCTCGCGGTCACCGCTGTAGCGCCTGTCCCCCAGCCATTCGGTCTCCGGGCCCCAGTCGATGTCGATCGGCGGCTCCCAGACGTCCTCGCGGCCCCCGGCGAAGCCCAGGGTGGGCAGGCCCATGGACTCGATGGCGCAGTTGCCCGCGAAGATGATCAGGTCGGCCCAGGAGAGGGCGCTGCCGTACTTCTGCTTGATGGGCCAGAGCAGGCGCCGCGCCTTGTCCAGGTTGCCGTTGTCGGGCCAGCTGTTGAGGGGGGCGAAGCGCTGGGTGCCGGAACCGGCCCCGCCGCGGCCGTCGTGGATGCGGTAGGTGCCGGCGCTGTGCCAGGCCATGCGCACGAAGAACGGCCCGTAGTGGCCGTAGTCGGCCGGCCACCAGTCCTGGGAGGTGGTCATCAGGGCGAACAGGTCCTGGCGCAGGGCCTCCAGGTCGATGGTGCGGAACGCCGCTGCGTAATCGAAGCCGCCGCCCATCGGATCGGCCTGGGGCGCGTGCTGATGCAGCACCGCCAGGTTCAGCTGCCGCGGCCACCAGTCCCGGTTGGAGCGGGCCCCGGCCGTGCTGCCACGGAGGGTGCCGTGCAGGAAAGGGCATTTCCCACCGGTGTCGGCACCGGACGGCGGGGACAGTCCTTCCATCGGCGGCTGCAGCGTCTGCGCTGAATGTAGGAAGGGAATTCCTGGAGGCCCATGGAGGCCAGGAGGGGCCCCCGGGAGATCGGGCCACAATGAGATCAGCCCGTGTCCTCCGGTGCCCCCATGACGACCCCCGCCCGTGCCGCCGCCGGACCGACGACCGGGTTTCTGGAGGAATCCCCCGGCAACCGATCCTCCATGCGGCTGATGTGTCTGCTGGCCCTGCTGGCGTCGATCGCCTTCGGGTCGATCACGATGCTGCGCAGCGCCCCGATGGTCAGCCGGGACGCGGCCGGGCAGGACAGCCTCACCTATCCACCCCGGGACGACACCGGGATGATCGTCACCTTCGCCTTCCTGCTCGCCGCCTTCGCCCCCAAGGTGGTGCAGAAGTTTGCTGAGCAGCGTCTCGGGGCCCTGGGGTCCACCGGCCTGCGGGAGCTGGTGCTTGGCGTCGTCCGGTCCGAACCGGCCGCCACCCCCGACCCGGCCACCGCCGGGGCCCCGGCCAGCACCGCAGCGGAGGATCCGCGCCTGGGCCAGCTGCGGGAGGAGCTGGGCCGCCTGCGCGCCGAGCTTGAGCGCAGCCGCACCCCCATCCAGGTGAGCCCGGCCACCCCCGTCGCCCCGCCGGCGCCGGCCCTGACGCCCCTGGAGCGGATCCGGCTGGGGGGAAGCCTCTGATGCCCTACATCACCGCCCGCCAGGATGCGGGGCTCAGCCCAAGCCCCGCCGCCGCCGATGCCGACTCCTACGTGGCGTCCGGCTCCCGCATCGCCGTCACCTGGGTACGGCCCGCCCCCGGCACGGACCTGGCGATCGCGCGGCTGGCGGGGCCCTACACCTGCCCCGGCGGCGCCGTGCCGCTGCCGGACGGCGAGCAGCGCTACCTCAATCCCGCCCGCTTCATCATTCCCGATGAGGCCTGGCTGCCGGCGCCCGGTGGCGGGGCCCTGCCCCCGGAGGTGGCCCAGCTCAACCACCACTACGAGGGCTGCCGGCTCCAGGCCTACCCCGATCCCCGCACCGGCGGCGCCCCGATCACGATCGGCTGGGGCAGCACCTTCTACCAGGACGGCTCCCCGATCCGGCTCGGGGATGTGATCACCCAGGAGCAGGCCGATGCGCTCTACGAGCACAACTGCCGCGAGCGGTTCTGGAAGGTGCTCGAGGCCACGATCCCCTTCTGGGCGGAGATGGGGGATCGCCAGCGGGCCGCCCTCTGCAGCTTCTCTTACAACAACGGCGCCCATTTCCACGGGGACGGTTACCACGACACCCTCGACCGCCACCTGCGGGAGCGCCGCTGGTCGGCCGTTCCCGCGGCCCTGATGCTCTACCGCAACCCCGGCGAGACGGTGGAGGTGGGCCTGGGCCGCCGTCGCCGGGCCGAGGGGCTGGTGTGGGGCGGCATGGAGCCTCCCGCCGCCTGCGCCCAGGCGGAGCGGGAGATCCGCACCCCGGCCGACTGCGAAGCCTGGGAGCAGCGGCTGAAGCAGGAGGCCGGCGGCGTGGCCCCATCGGCGAGGTCCCTTACGGCCCCGCCCGCCGCCTCCGCCGCGCCCGCTCCTGATCGCCCCGCCGACCTTCCCGGGCTGGTGGGTCCGAAGAAGACCCCCCGGGACATCGGCTTCAGCGGATCCGACAGCCATGTGGTGGTCAACGACGTCAGCGAGACGGCCCGGGCCTACGACGTGGAGGGACGGTTGCTCTGGGAGATCCCGGCCCTGGCGCGCGGTCAGGGCCGCGAGAACCAGTACCAGGACACCTCCACCGACACCCCGCCGGGGATCTACCGCATCGCCAAGAAGGTCTACCGCGACTACGAGCAGGACCCCAGCCCCACCTACTCAGAGGATCGCCGCAGCTATGGCTGGTACAGCTTCGATCTGGAGGATCTGGAGATGCAGGAGCGGCGTTTCGGCCGGGCCGGGATCATGGTCCACGGCGGCGGCAGCGCCTGCGGCTGGCCAGGGGCCTGGGCGCCGCGCCAGCCCCTCCACGCCACCCTGGGCTGCGTGCGGTTGCACAACGAGGATCTGCGCGACAGGCTGCTGCCGCTGGTGGAGCAGGGCACCGTCTACGTGTCGGTGTACCAGGAGGCCTGAACCGGTCACCCCCCCTACCCTGACGGCAACGCCATGGCTCCGGCATGCCCACCTCCTTCGCCCTGATGCTCCTGGCGCTCCTGGACACGACGCCGCGGCTCGCGGAGGCCCAGCCCCAGGGTGGGGAGCTCAGCCCGCGGGAGGAGTTCATGGTGATGGTGGGGGTGGGCTCCGGCTGCATGAGCGCCCTCTGCAACCTGGAGAAGGACGGGTTCATCTCGACCGCCACCCGCGCCAAGCTGGCCAATGAGCAGCTCGCCGTGATCGGCGGCGACCCCTCCACCAAGGACGATCTGGAGGGGGTGCTCGCCGGCATGAAGGGCGTCGAGGAGGACAAATCCCTCTGCCCCAGCCAGGTGCTGCCGCCCCTCCGCAAATGAGCCGCCGCGGGGGACGCTGATGGAGCCGCGCCAGGGCCTGGCGGTGGTGCTGCCGGGCCTGGCACGGCTGATGGGGTACCATCGCAGCTGGCTGCGCCCTGACCTGCTGGCGGGCGTGACCGTGGCGGCGTACCTGGTGCCCCAGTGCATGGCCTACGCCGAGGTGGCCGGTCTGGCGCCGGTGGCGGGGCTGTGGGCGATCCTGCCGCCCCTGCTGCTCTATGCCCTGCTGGGGTCGTCGCCCCAGCTCTCGGTGGGGCCGGAATCCACCACCGCCGTGATGACGGCCGCGGCGGTCGGGCCGCTGGTGGCCGGGGATCCGCTCGTCTATGCGGGCTTCTGCAGCCTCCTGGCCCTGCTGGTGGGGCTCGTCTGCTGCGCCGGCGCCTGGGCCCGGCTCGGTTTCCTGGCCGATCTGCTCTCCCGGCCGATCCTGGTGGGCTACCTGGGGGGCGTGGCCCTGATCATGATCGGCGGCCAGCTGGGGCGGGTCAGCGGCCTGAAGCTGCGGGCCGATGCGCTCCCCGGCCAGCTGGTGGAGCTGCTGGGCCGGCTGGGGGAGATCCACCGGCCCACCCTGCTGCTGGCCCTGGGGGTGCTGGTGTTCCTGCTGCTGGTGCAGCGGCGCTTCCCCCGGGCCCCGGGCCCCCTGCTGGCGGTGCTGCTGGCGATGGCGGTGGTGGCGGCGGCCCACCTGGACCAGCAGGGGGTGGCGGTGATCGGTGCCATCCCGGCCGGGCTGCCCCACCTCTCGCTGCCGCCGCCGGTGACGGGCGACCAGCTCCGCTCCCTGCTCACGGCGGCGGTGGGCATCGCCCTGGTGGGCTACTCCGACAACGTGCTCACGGCCCGGGCTTTCGCCGCCCGGGGCGGCTACCGCATCGACGCCAACCAGGAGCTGCTGGCCCTCGGCAGCCTCAACCTTGGCAATGGACTGATGCAGGGCTTCCCGGTGAGCAGCAGCGGCAGCCGCACCGCCATCGGCGATTCCCTCGGCAGCCGCTCCCAGCTGTTCTCCCTGGTGGCCCTGGCCATGGTGCTGGCGGTGCTGCTGTGGCTGCGGCCGGTGCTGGCCCTGTTCCCCACGGCGGCCCTGGGGGCGATCGTCATCTATGCCGCCCTGCGCCTGATCGACATCCCCGAGTTCCTGCGGCTGCAGCGCTTCCGCCCCAGCGAATTCCGGCTCGCCCTGATCACCCTGGTGGGGGTGCTGCTCACCGACCTGCTCACCGGCGTGGCCCTGGCGGTGGGGCTGTCGGTGATCGATCTGTTCGCCCGCCTGGTGCGCCCCCACGACGCCGTGATGGGGATCGTGCCCCGGCTGGCGGGCCTGCACGACGTGCGCGACTGGGAGGGGGCGCGCACCATCCCGGGCCTGGTGCTGTTCCGGTTCGATGCCCCGCTCTGCTTTGCCAACGCCGAGCACTTCCGCCAGCGGGTGCTGGCGACGATCGCCGCCGAGTCCCAGCCGGTGGCCTGGTTCGTGCTCAATGCCGAGGCGATCGTGGAGATCGACATCACCGCGGCCGACGTGCTCGAGGAGCTGCAGCGGGAGCTGACCGCCCGGGGCATCACCTTCGGCCTGGCGCGGGTGAAGCAGGACCTCTACGGCCAGCTGGAGCGGGCCGGCCTGGTGGAGCGCATCGGGCCGCGCCTGTTCTTCCCCACCCTGCCCACGGCGATCGCCGCCTTCCAGGCCCGGACGACCGGGGCGCCGCTGCCGGGCCCATGAACGCCGCTCCCGAGCGCCATCTGCTGGTCCTGGCGGGGGGCGGCCACAGCCACGTGCTGGTGCTGCGGCGCTGGCTGATGCGCCCCCACACCCGGCCGCCGCGCACCCGCATCACCCTGGTGAGTCGCCACGGCACCGCCCTCTATTCGGGCCTGCTGCCCGCTGTGGTGGCGGCTCTGGAGCCCCTGGAGGCCGCCGCCATCGACCTGCGGCGCCTCTGCACCCTGGCGGGTGTGACCTTTGTGCAGGCGGAGATCACCGGCCTGGACCCGGCCGCCCGGGAGCTGCGGCTGGCGGGCCGTCCGCCCCTGCGCTTCGACCGGCTCAGCCTCGATCTGGGCGCCGTGACCGCCACCGCGGGACGGTCGGCGGAGGGGGCGATGGCCGTCAAGCCGCTGGAGCCCTTCCTGGCCTGGGCGGAGCGGCGTGCCGCCGGCGAGCCCCTGGTGATCCGCGGGGGCGGGGCCGCCGCCGTGGAGCTGGCCCTGGCCTTCCGGGCCCGGGGGATCGCCTGCGAGCTGCTGCTGCGCGGCGATGGCCTGCACCTGGGCTCGGCGGCGGCGAACCGGGCCGGCGAAGGGCTGCTGGCCCAGGCCGCCATCCCGATCCAGCGGCGGGCCCCGGCTGGGGCCCCGGCCGATCTGGCCTGCACCGGCAGCCGCGCCCCCGCCTGGCTGGCGGCCGCCGGCCTGCCGGTGGACCCCGGCAGCGGCCGGGTGCTGACCGAATCCAGCCTGGCGGTGATCGGCCATCCGGCCCTGTTCGCCAGCGGCGACTGCGGCCTGATCGCCGCCGATCCCCGGCCCCCCTCGGGGGTGTGGGCGGTGCGCTCGGCGCCGGTGCTGGCGGAGAACCTGCGCCGCAGCCTGGCCGAGCCCGCCCGGCCGCTGCGTCCCTGGCGGCCCCAGGCGCGGGCCCTGCAGCTGCTGGGCGATGGCGGCTGGCGGGCCGCTGGCCCCCGGGCCCTGGCGTTCTACGGGCCCGCGGCCCTGGGGCCATCGGTGTGGATCTGGCGCTGGAAGCAGCGCATCGATCGGGCCTTCATGGCCCGCTTCGCCGCGCTGCAGCCGATGGCGGCGGCCGCCATGGCCTGCCGCGGCTGCGCCGCCAAGCTGGGGGCCGCCCCCCTGGCGGCCGCCCTGGGCCGGCTCGACCCCGGCGGACCGCCGCGGCCGGTGGAGGACGCGGCCGTGGTGGGAACCGGCGCCGACGGCGAGCTGTTGCTGCAGAGCGTCGACGGCTTCCCCGCCCTGGTGGACGACCCCTGGCTGAACGGGCGGCTCACCACCCTCCATGCCTGCAGCGACCTCTGGGCCAGCGGCGCTGCCGTGGACAGCGTGCAGGCCCTGGTGACGGTGCCGGAGGCGGCCGCCGCCATCCAGGAGGAGCTGCTGCTGCAGACCCTGGCCGGGGTGCGCTCGGTGCTCGATCCCCTCGGCGCCGCCCTTGTCGGCGGCCACACCCTGGAGGGCCGCGACGGGGCGGGGCTGGTCCTGGCCCTGACCGTGAACGGCACGGTGGCGTCGGCGGCCCACTGGGGCAAGGGGCCGCTGCGGCCCGGCGAGGTCCTGCTGCTCAGCCGGCCCCTGGGCAGCGGCGTGCTGTTCGCCGCCGCCATGGCCGGTGCCGCCGCACCCGCCTGGATGGAGGCGCTGCTGGAGGGGATGCAGCACAGCCAGGCGCCCCTGGTGCCGCTGCTGGCCGCCCACGGTTGCCGCGCCTGCACCGACATCACCGGCTTCGGCCTGCTGGGCCACCTCGGCGAGATGCTCGACGCCTCCGGCGCGGGGGTGGCGGTGGAGCTCGACGCCGCCGCCATCGCCGCCTGGCCCGGCGCCCTGGAGCTGCTGGAACGGGGCTTCGCCAGCACCCTGGCCCCCGCCAACGCCGCCGCCCTGGCCCTGCTGGAGGGGCCGGTGCGGCTGGCGGGATCGGCCGCCCTGGCGGGGCTGCTGATCGACCCCCAGACCTGCGGACCGCTGCTGGCGGCGTTGCCGGCGGCGGAGGCGCCCGCGGCCCTGGACGCCCTTCACGCCGCCGGCTTCAGGCAGGCGGCAGTGATCGGGCGGGTGGTCAGCCCGCCGGGGGCTGCTGCAGCGTCACCAGCCCCCGGCTGATCAGCTCGCGGGCCGCCTCCGGCGCCGCAAGACCGCCCAGATCCACCGCCGAGCAGGTATGGCCGTCCAGGTCGTGGTCGTAGCAGCGGTCGTAGTAATCAAGCATCTGCCGGCAGGCGGTGGCCCAGTCGCCCTGCTCGATCGCCTCCAGGGCCACGGCGGTGCGCTGGGGCCCCAGCCGTTTGGCGATACGCCGGGTGGCCTCCGCCAGGGCGAGGGGATCCTGGGCGCCGTAGATCTCCACCAGGTGGTCCACCCGCTCCTGCAGGGGCCGCTCCACCGCCAGCACCGGAGCGGCCTTCATCTGGCGCCACAGGCCGGCGGGAATGCGGCAGCGGCCCACCATGGCGCTCTCGGCCTCCAGCCAGATCTGTTCCGCCCCGGTCAGGGGGGCCAGGGCGGCGGCCAGTCGGTTCTCGTAGTGCTCGCTGCTGGGCTGCTCCGGCAGCCCGAGGCCGCCGAAGCTGCTGCCGCGGTGGTGGGCCAGCCCCTCCAGATCCACCACCGCCGCCCGCCGCTCCCTCAGGGCCAGCAGCAGTTCGGTCTTGCCGCTGCCGGTGCGGCCCCCCAGCAGCCGCACGGGCCAGGGCCGCTCGAACAGCTCCAGCACCCAGCGCCGGTAGCTCTTGTAGCCCCCCTCCAGCAGCAGCACCGGCAGCTCCAGCTGCTGGGCCAGCCAGGCGACGCTGCCCGAACGCAGGCCGCCGCGCCAGCAGTGCAGTCGCAGGGGCGCCCCGGCCGAGCGTTCGCTCCAGGCCACCAGTTCGGCGGCCAGGGCCTCCATCCGCGGCCCCACCAGGGCCAGGCCCCGCTGCACGGCGGCCTGGCGGCCCTGCTGCTTGTAGAGGGTGCCCACCTCGGACCGTTCCGCATCGCTGAACAGGGGCAGATTGGCGGCCCCGGGGATGTGGCCCTGGCTGAATTCGGCCGGGGTGCGCACGTCGAGCAGCGCGCCACCCCCCGCCAGGAACGCATCGATGGGAAGGCAGGGCGCCATGGGGCTCGCGGCTGGGACGGGGGCGCCTGGCGAGGACGAAGGCCGCGGGCCGGCACCCACCTGCTGGCCATAGTGGAGCAACGGTCTACCCCCTGCCCGAGCCCGATGCTTCTCCGGATCCGCGCCACCGCCAGCGCCGCCCTGATGGGGGTGTCGCTGGCGCTCCTGCCCCTGGTGGCCCCCGCCGCCGCCCCCCTTCCCGGCCTGCTGGCTCCTGCGGCGGCCCAGCAGAGCCAGAAGGTGCTGCGCATCGGCGCCATCCCCGACCAGAAGCCCGAGACGCTCAACCGGCTCTACCCCCTGGTGGCCAATGAACTCAGCCGTCAGCTGGGGGTCAAGGTGGTCTACGTGCCGGTGGTCGACTACGCTGCCGCCGTCAGTGCCTTCCGCACCGGTGGCCTGGATCTGGTCTGGTTCGGCAGTCTCACGGGGGTGCAGGCGCGCCTGCAGAAGCCCGGCGCCGTGGTGACTGCCCAGCGCGACATCGACGCGTCGTTCCGGAGCGTCTTCATCGCCAACACCAGCAGCGGCCTCAAGCCGATCAGCAACGTCAAGGGGCTGGCGGAGCTGAAGGGCAAGCGCTTCACCTTCGGCTCGGAGAGCTCCACCTCGGGCCGCCTGATGCCCCAGTTCTATCTAAACCAGGCCGGGGTCAAGCTGAGCGACTTCGCGGGCGGCGCCCCCGGCTTCAGCAGCAGCCACGACGCCACGATTGCCCTGGTGCAGAGCGGCGCCTACCAGGCCGGTGCCGTCAGCGAAGAGGTCTGGCGCAGCAGCCTGAGCGAGGGCAAGGTCAACCGTGCCAAGGTGATTCCGATCTGGAAGACCCCCGGCTATCCCAACTACCACTGGATCGCCCAGCCCGATCTCGATAAGCGCTTTGGCAAAGGCTTCACCACCAGGATGAGAACGGCGATCCTCAGCTGGCGCCCCACCAACCCCAGGCAGAAAGAGGTCCTGGCGTTGTTCGGCGCCCAGCGGTTCATCCCCGCCAATGCGGCGGCCTACAGCCCCATCGAGAAGGTGGGCCGCCAGATCGGCAAGATCCGCTGATCCGCCTCCGCCGCTGGAACCGCCTCGGGCACGGCCGCGGCACCGGGGCCGCCGGGCTGGCCCTGGGCCTGGCCGCCCTGCTGGGGGCGCCGGGGCCCGCGGCCGCCAGCGCCTGTGTGCCCGCGGGCGCCTGGGTGGAGCCCAGCGCCGCCGGTCCCAGCACCGTGGCGGCGGGCGAGCTGCTGGATCGCCTGGCCCGGCGTCCGGTGGTGCTGCTGGGGGAGCGCCACGACAGCGCCGCCCACCACCGCTGGCAGCTGGCCACGCTCCAGGCGCTGCAGGAGCGCAGCCCCGGCCTCAGCCTCGGCCTGGAGATGGTGCCGCGCCGGCTGCAGCCGGTGCTCGACCGCTGGGTGGCCGGGGCCCTGGAGGAGCGCGCCTTCCTCGACGCCCTCGACTGGCCGGCCATCTGGGGCTACGACGCCGACCTCTACCTGCCGATCCTGCGCTTCGCCCGCGACCAGCGGCTGCCGCTGCGGGCCCTGAACGTGGAGCGCCGGCTGGTGCGGCGGGTGCGGGCCGAGGGATTTGCGGCGGTGCCCATCAGCGAGCGGGAGGGGGTGGGGCGACCGGCGCCGGCCAGCGCGGCCTACCGGGCCCAGCTGCACCGGCTCTGGCGACACCATCCCTTCGTGCCCAGCGACGGCAAGGGGCTGCCGGGGCCGGAGGACCCCTCCTTCGGCCGCTTCGTGGAGAGCCAGCTGCTGTGGGACCGGGCCATGGCCGAGGCCATCGCCGAGCAGCGCCGCCGGCGCCCCGGGGCCCCGGTGGTGGCCCTGATCGGCAACGGCCACCTGGCCGGGGGCCACGGCGTGCCCCACCAGCTGCGGGCCCTGGGCCTGGCGGAGGCGGCCTGGTTGCTGCCCTGGGAGGACAGCCTCGACTGCGCGGCGCTGCAGCCGGCTCTGGCGACGGCGGTGTACGGGGTGGTGACGCCACCGCCGGTGGGCCTGCGGCTGGGGGTCTACCTGGAAACCCACGCCGGCCGGGTGGAGATCCGCCAGGTGGCTCCCGGCTCTCTGGCGGAGCGCTCCGGCCTGCGGGTCGGCGATGGGATCACGGCGGTCGACGGCCAGCCGGTGAGCAGCGCCCGCCAGGTGATCGAGCGGGTGGCCGCGCACCCCGTGGGCCGGCCCCTGGGCCTCACCCTGCGGCGGGATGGCAGGCTCCTGCCGCTGCAGCTGGCCCTGCCCCTGCCGCCGGGCCCCTGAGAGCTCGCTCCGGCCCTACCAGGGCAGCACCTGGCCGTTGGCGTGCCAGAACGTGCCGCTCGTTTCCAGGCTGAGGGCGTCGATGCGGGCCAGCAGGCCGCGCACGGACTCCTCGGGGCTGATGCCGTGGGCACTGAAGCCCGTCATGCGGGTGCTCACCAGGCCGGGATGAAGCAGGGCCACGGCGACGCCGCGGGGGCGCAGGTCGATGGCCAGGGACTTGCCGGCCATGTTGAGCGCCACCTTCGACATCCGGTAGCCGTAGGAGCCGCCGGAGCCGTTGTCGTCGATCGAGCCCATGCGGCTCGTCATCAGGATCACCTTGGCGCGCTCGCCCAGATGGCCCAGCAGGGCCCGCGTCAGCCGCAGGGGGGCGATGGCGTTCACCTCGAACTGGCGCCGCAGGCTCTCCGCATCGAGGCCCCCCAGGCTGGTGGATTCCAGGATCCCGGCGTTCAGGATCAGGGCATCGAGGCGCAGGTCGTCGAGCCGTTCCACCAGGGCGTCGATGGCGGTCCCATCGGTGAGGTCGATCCCCGCCTCGATGCGGATCCCCAGGCTCTCCAGTTCCGGCGACGGGGTGCGGCAGACCGCCACCACCGTGTCGCCCCTGGCCTGGAGCTGGCGGCAGTACTCCAGGCCGATGCCGCGGTTGGTGCCGGTGATCAGATACTTGGCCATGGGAACGGGAATGCGGTGCGACGGCTGCCCGGATCGTATGGGGCTCAGCCCTCCTCCCAGCGGAACCCCTGGTCATCCCAGGCCTTCGGGTCCTCGATCGGCTCCAGGTGGGTCAGCACATCGCTGCGGGGCAGGGCGACGGCGATCTCCTCTTCCAGCCGCTCGCAGAGGTCGTGGCCGGCCTGCACGGTCCAGCGGCCCGGCACCAGCACGTGCAGGGCGACGAAGCGGCGCGATCCCGCCACCCGGGTGCGCAGGGCATGGAAGCGGATCTCCTCCGATTCATGGGAGGCCAGAAGCGCCTCCAGCTTCTCCTGTTCGTCGATGGGCAGCGAGCGGTCGAGCAGGCCGGTGGCTGTCTCCCGCAGCAGATTCCAGCCGGTGAGGGTGATGTTGAGCGCCACGGCGATGGCGATCAGCGGGTCGAGGATCGTCAGGCCGGTGAGCTTCACCAGGCCGATGCCCAGCAGCACCCCGGCGGAGGTCCAGACGTCGGTGAACAGGTGGTGGGCGTCGGCCCGCAGGGTGATCGAGTGGAAGTGGCGGGAGGCCCGCAGCAGCACCCAGGCCACCACGCCGTTGAGCAGCGTGGCCACCAGGGAGAGGGCCATGCCCAGCCCCAGCTGCTCGAGGGGCTCAGGAGCCTGCAGACGCCCCACGGCGGCGTGGATGATCGCCAGGGCCGCCAGCACGATCAGCACGCTTTCCAGTCCGCTGGAGAAGTATTCGGCCTTGAAGTGGCCGTAGTGGTGGGTGCGGTCGGCCGGCTTGGCCGCCAGGCTCAGGGCCCAGAAGGCCCCCAGGGCCGCCACCAGGTTCACCCCGGATTCCATCGCATCCGAGAGCAGGCCCACCGAGCCGGTGTATCGCCAGGCGGCCGTCTTGAGCACGATGGTGGCCACCGCCGCCGCCACCGACAGAAGGATGTAGGAGCGGGGTGACGCGAAGACCATGGGATCGGACCAGGCGGCAGGGGCAGGAGGCCGCCCGGCCATGCTCGCCCAGCCTGGCCACGGCGCCGCGTGTGGTCACGGTCTGGCCCGTTCAGGGCTGCCGTTCCGCCACCAGCAGCAGGCCCCCCATGATCGAGAGGTTCTTGAGCAGCGCGATCCGCTCCTGGGGGTCGGCCACATCGCTGTGGAACAGCAGGGTGGTGGGCACCAGGAACAGCAGCAGCAGGATCGCCCCGAGCCGGGCCCGGATGCCGCTGATCACCAGCACCGACCCCACGACCATCAGGGCCACGGCCGCCGCCAGCAGCACCGGCGCCAGGGGGATGCCCCGGCCGGCGATCATCCCACTCACCCCGGCGAAGCCCGTCAGCTTGCCGATCACCGCGTGGAGGAACACCAGGCACAGCAGCACCCGGGCGAGGCCATCGAGGAATGAGGGCCTGGATCCGGGGGAGGACGTCATCGCTTGCCGTGCGGATAGGGGAGAGTCTGCTGGGGTTCGCCCGGGCCTGACGCGCCTGGGGGGCCCGGCCTGACGGCTGGCAATCTGGATCGGACGTAGGTGCTTCCTGCTCCCCATGGCCGCCGGCCCCGCCACCGCCGTGCTCGCGCTGCGGGGTGTTCGTGTGGCCGGCCGCGGGCGGCCGCGGCTGGAGGACGTCAACCTGAGCCTGGCCCCCGGCGAGCGGGTGGCGCTGCTGGGGGCCAGTGGCGCCGGCAAGAGCACCCTGCTGGCGGTGGCCAACGGCCTGCTGGCGCCGGCGGCGGGCACGGTGCTCTGGGAGGGCCAGCCCCCCGCCCGCTCCCGCCGTGGCCGTCGGCGTCAGCAGGCCCGCATCGGCACCCTCTGGCAGGACCTGCGCCTGATCGAGGAGCTGACTGTGCAGCAGAACCTCAACGCCGCCCGCCTGGCCCGCTGGGGCTGGCCCCGGGCCCTGCTCAACCTGCTGCTGCCGCTCGACACCGACGCCTGCGCGGCGGCCCTGCGGGCGATGGATCTGGATCCGGCCCTGCTGGAGCAGCCGGTGACGGCCCTCTCCGGCGGCCAGCGTCAGCGGGTGGCGATGGCCCGCCTGCTGCGCCAGGAGCCCACCCTGCTGCTGGCCGATGAACCCCTGGCCAGCCTCGATCCGCGCCTGGCCGGCGAGCTGCTGGCCCTGCTGCTGGCCCAGGCCGTGGCGCCCCGGGCCCTGCTGCTGAGCCTGCACCGCCCCGACCTGCTCGACGGCTTCGATCGGGCCGTCGGCCTCAGGGACGGCCGGGTGCTGTTCGACGGGCCGGTGGGGCAGGTCAGCGAGGCCCTGCTGGCGGATCTCTACGGGGGCACCCCGCCCGGCGTGGCCCCTTGAAACCGGCGCCACCGCTGCTGATGCTGCTGCCGGCCCTGGTGCTGGTGCCCCTGGCCGTCCTGCTGCCGCCGCTGGTGCACGGGGGTGGCTGGGAGCTGATCGGCAGCTTCGCCCTGGCGGCGGTGACGCCATCGCTGGATCCGGTGGTGCTCGCCTCGCTGGTGAAGGGGCTGGGGGTGACGGTCGGCATGGCCCTGCTGGGCTGGGCCGGCAGCCTGGTGCTCGGCCTGCTGTTGGGGGCGTGCAGCTCCCGCACCGTGTGGCGCACCCTGACGGGCAGCACCATGCCGGCGGAGCTGATCCGCCGCCTGCTGGCCCTGCCCCGGGCGATCCATGAGCTGATCTGGGGGCTGCTGCTGCTCCAGCTGGTGGGGCTCCAGCCGGCGGTGGCGGTGCTGGCGATCGCCCTGCCCTTCGGCGCCCTGGTGGCCCGGGTGCTGTCCGACCTGCTCGATGCCCTGCCCACCACCGGCCTGGAGGCCCTGCGGGCGGCGGGCGCCCCGGCCCCGGCCGCCCTGCTCACGGCCCTGGGGCCGGCCCTGCTGCCGGGGGTGCTCAGCTATGGCGGCTACCGGCTGGAGTGCGCCCTGCGCAGCGCCACCCTGCTGGGGGTGTTCGGCCTCGGGGGCCTGGGCACCGACCTCAAACTCACGCTGCAGTCGCTGGAGTTCCATGAACTCTGGAGCGGCCTGTGGCTGCTGCTGGCGGTGATGCTGGCCCTGGAGGCGGGCATCAGCCTGCTGCGGCGGCGCTGGCTGGTGCCCGGCCGGTTCGTGCTGGCCCGGCGGGGGGTGGGCGAGCGCAGCCGCGAGATGCTGCTGGCCCTGGCGGCCCTGGTGCCGCTGTGCGTCCTGGTGGGCCGGGCCCTGGGGGTGGATCCGGCGGCCCTGCTCAACTGGCAGCCGCTGCCCGGCCTGGGCGGCGGCGACTGGGCCGCCACCTGGGCCCTCCCCTGGCCGCGGCTGGTGGGGGGCACCCTGCTGCTCACCGCCCTGGCGGCCTGCCTGGCGGTGGGGCTGGCGCCGCTGCTGCTGCTGCTGGTGGCGCCGGTGGGGTGGGCGCGCCAGGGGCTGCGGCTGCTCTGGGCCCTGGGGCGCCTGTGGCCGCCGCCCCTCACCGCCCTGCTGCTGCTGTTCGTGCTGGAGCCTGGGGTGATCACCGCCGCCCTGGCCCTGGGCTTCCACAACCTGGGGGTGCTGGGCCGGCTGCTGCTGGAGAGTGCCGACGCCACCGACCCGGCGGCCGAGGAGGCCCTGGACTGCGGCGGCAGCGGGCCGCGGCTGGCCCTGCTCTACGGCCGCTTCAGCGCCCTGGCCCGGCCCTACCTGGCCTACGGCGCCTACCGGGCCGATGTGATCCTGCGGGAGTCGGTGGTGGTGGGCCTGGTGGGGGCGACCGGGCTGGGCAGCCAGCTGCTGGAAAGCCTCAGTTCCTTCGCCTGGGACCAGCTGCTGGCGCTGGTGGCGGCCTATGCGCTGCTGACCCTGGCCGGCGAGGACCTCAGCGACCGGGCCCGGCACCGATGGTTGCGGGCGGGCTGAGGGGGCGCTGCGACTGGTGGAACCAGGGGCCCGCGTGGCACTCCCCCGGAGGATGCCCCAAGGTGAGCCGGCCCCGGTGCCGCTGCGATGCCTCCGACGCGATCCAGTCCCGACGTGCCGGGCCCACCCTTCCACTACCGGTTCCTGCATCGCGTCGCGCCGGCGGCCCGAACCGGCTTCCTGGAGCTGGAGGAACGGCTGCGGACCGCGGCCCGTGGCTACCCGGGCTTCGTCGAGGAAAGCCTGCCCAGGTCCCTGGGCCAGGCCGACAACGGTGAGCGGCTCTACGAATCGGCGCTCACCTTCGCCAGCCTGGCCGATTTCCTGGGCTGGATGGACAGCCCGGAGTGGCGGAACCTGCTCAACCCGGCCGAGCGCGGCGGCTACCGCTATGCGGGCGACGGCGACTGGGACGGCTATGCCCGCTGGCTGGGGGAAGCGGTGCGCCGCCGGGTGCCCGTCTGGAAGGTGAACCTGCTGGTGCTGCTGGTGCTCTACCCCACCGTGGAGGTGCTGCGGGTGCTGCTCCGGTCCCTGCCGCTGGATGGTCCCAGCGGCCTGCTGCTGGCCAATGTCTGCAGCGTGGCCCTCACCGGCTGGTGGCTGGTGCCCTGGGTGAGCCGGCTGTGCCGGCCGTGGCTGGAGGGCACCGGCAGCCCCCGTGGCCAGCGGCTCACGCTGACGGCGATCCTGGCGAGCCTGGGGCTGCTGCTGCTGCTGTTCCGCTCTCTGCCCGCCACCAGCACCTGAGCCCCCATCCCCTCGGAGCCGCGGGGGTCTCAGTAGCGAATCCGGTCGGGCCTGGCCTGGTACTCCTTCCAGACCTCCACCGCCTCCTCCCGGAGGACCTGGGTGAGCCGGATCGAGCGCTGCTCCTTGGGCAGGGCCAGCTGCTCGTAGATCGGACGATCGTCGAAGTCGCCGTATTCGAGGGCGTCCTCCACGGTGGCGGCGTCATACACCTCCTCGATGCCGGCCCAGTAGCAGGTGGCCATGCACATCGGGCAGGGCTCGGCGGAGGTGTAGAGGATGCAGCCGGGCAGCTTGAAGCTCTGCAGGGTGATGCAGGCCAGCCGGATCGCCTCCATCTCGCCGTGCCAGGTGGGAGCGTGGCTGGCCACGACGCGGTTCATCCCCTGGGAGATGACCACGCCATCCCTGACGATCAGCGCCCCGAAGGCCCCGCCGGTGCCGTAATCGATGGCGGCTTTTCGTGACAGCTGAATCGCCTGGCGGATGAAGGTCTCGTGGTCCGGCGTCGCTGCAGCCATGAACCTTCCAGCGCAAGCCCCACCGTACCCGCGCCCACCTTGATCAGCCCCGCCCGACCAGCTCCAGGCCATCGGCCAGGGGGATCCCTTCCCGCTGGAACCGGGCCACCAGACGCCCCTGCAGTTCACGGGAGCAGGCCCACTGCTCGCCGGTCACGGTGGTGAGCAGAACGCTCACGGTGATGCCCAGCGGGCCCGTCGCACTGACGCCCCGCAGCAGGGGGGGAGCCAGCAGGCGGCGTCCCCAGGTGGAGTCGGTGTGGAAGGCGGCGAGCTCCTCGGCCACCACCGCCAGGGCCTGGCCGATGGAGGTGCAGCGGTGGGAGATCAGCAGTTTCACCTCCTCCCCGGAGCGCAGCTTGGTGTGGTTCACCACCCGGTCGAAAGCACTGTTCTGGACCACGGCCACCCGGTGGTCGAAGCAGTGCAGCTGGGTGCTGAGCACACCCACATCCACCACGTCCCCTTCGAGGCCATCGATCTCCACCCAGTCGCCGATGGCGTAGCGGTCTTCGATCAGCACGGCGAGGCCGGCGACGAAGTCCCGCAGCAGCCCCTGGAACACCAGTGCCAGGCCGCCGAGCAGGGCGCCGCCGGCCAGCAGCAGGGAGGAGGAGGCGGCCCGGATCCCGGGGATGTCGATCAGGATCCAGCCGGCCGCCACCAGGATGCAGAACAGATCGATCAGGCGATGGCTCACCCGCAGCAGGCTGCGGTGCCGCTGCTCCCGGCGGGCCTGCTCCTCCACCGGCACCCTGGAGCCGTCGGCCCACTGGTGCAGCAGAAAGGTGGCCAGGGAGCGCGCCAGCAGGGCGGCCAGCCCCACCATCAGCACCTTGAGCAGGGAATGAACGGGCTGGAGCAGCAACTGCAGCCCCAGGGGCACCTTGCCGGGGACGGCCATCACCCCCAGGGCCAGCATGACCATCAGCTGGAGCAGCACCAGCAGGAGCAGCACCAGCCCGAAGACCTGGTGGAGCTGCAGGCGTTGCTCCAGGGCCCGATCAGGGGTGGGGCTGCGGCGGCTGATGAGTCCGGCGCAGCGCACCCGGTTCCAGCGCCACAGCCAGAGGGTGGCGGCGGTGAGCAGGGCCAGCGCCAGCTGCACCGTGAGGGTGAACTGCCAGCGGCGGCGCAGATCGGCCGGCAGCATCACCTGGCGGGCATGGCGCAGGCGGCGTTGCAGCCGCTGCTGCCAGCGTTCTCCCAGGGTCATCGCGCTGACGCCGTTGAGGCTGGTGTCGGCCCGGGTGACCGTGAGCAGCGGCAGGGGTTCGGACCGTTCCGGCACCCTGGCCTCCAGCACCACATCCCCACCCGGCAGCTGCCGGCGCTCCACCACCAGCTGCTCGGGGGCGCTTCCGCTCACCCGCTGGAGCGGCGACGGCTCACAGGCCTCCCCACTCCCCCCCAGCACCTGCACCAGGATCCACTCGGCGATCTGTTCGCTCTCGCTGCAGAGGTGCTCGGGGTCGTAGAGCAGGCGCAGGTTGCCTTCGATCACCTCGGCGCGGCGCCGGGCGTCGGGGGCATCGCTCTGATGGCCCACCACCGGGGAGGCCACGGTGAGGGCGGGAACGCCGAGGATCCGCACCTTGGCCAGCTCGAAACTGCCGGCGGCCACCACGCCCCCCGGGTCGGCCGGGCCGGTCCCGGGCCCCCAGGCCCCGCCGCCATCGGCAGGGGGGGCGGGGCCCGCCCCCCCTGCCGATGGCAGCCACCAGAGCCCGACGCTGAGCAGCAGGGCGAGGGCCCCGAGCCACCAGGGGCGGGTCCGCCGCCGCAGGACGCAGGCCCGCATCAGGTTTCCGTGAGCCGCGGCAGCAGCTGCACCAGGTTGCAGGGGCGGGTGGTGCTGTCGAGCTGGGCGCGGATCAGCCGGTCCCAGGCGGTGGACACCGCATCAAGGGAGCCGGGCAGCACGAACACCACCGTGCCGTTGGCCACCCCGGCCAGGGCCCGGCTCTGCAAGGTGCTGGTGCCGATCGTCTCGAAGGAGAGCACCCGGAACAGTTCGCCGAAGCCTTCGATGGTCTTGTCGAGCAGGGGCGCCAAGGCCTCGGGGGTGCCATCGCGGCCGGTGAGGCCGGTGCCGCCGGAGCTGATCACCACCTGCACGGCGGGGTCGGCGATCCAGCGGCTCAGCTCGGCGCGGATGCGGTAGCGGTCGTCGGGTACCAGGGTGCGCTCCGCCAGCCGGTGGCCGGCCGCCTCCAGCCGCTGCTGCAGGGCGTCGCCCGAGGGGTCGTCGGCGAGGCTGCGGCTGTCGGAGACCGTGAGCAGGGCGATGGAGAGGCTCACGGATCCTGGGGCTGGGCTGGCCCTGACGCTAGGGCGGAGAGCGCCTCTGGCACACTGCCTGTCGAGGAACGCAGGCCAAGCGGAGAGCCCGGGGATGACCTGGAAACGGCTGGGGCGGGGGCTGCTGTTCGGCCTGGCGGGCTTCCTGCTCAGCACCGGCCTCAGCTACGTGCTGGTGCTGCAGCTCTACACCCGCCACGACCGCGAGCTGGCCGCGGCGATGGGCAGCTTCTTCTTCTTCGGCCCCATCGGCGGGGCCATCGCCCTGGTGATCGGGCTGCTGGTGTGACGCGGGGGCCGCGCTCAGGCCGCCACCGCCTCCACCACCGCCACCGGTGACGGGGTCGGGTGGATCCCCGCCAGCCGCAGGCCGGCGCGCTCCAGCAGTTCGGCATAGGCCGCAGGGGTGCGCTCGCGGCCGCCCTCGGTCATCACCAGCATGTTGAGATCGAGCAGCTTGCCCGGGGCCGGATCGTTGCCCGGGGGGATCACCTGCTCGAGGATCAGCAGCCGCCCGCCGGGGGCCAGGCCGGTGCGGATGTGGCCGAGGATCGTCAGGCAGGCGTCATCGCCCCAGTCGTGGAGGATGTGCTTGAGCAGGTAGGTGTCGCCGCCGGCCGGCACGCTGGCGAAGACGTCGCCCCCGGCGATGGTGAAGCGCCCCTCCAGCTCCGGCGGCACCACCCCGGCGCCACCACCGCCGGCTGGTCGAAGAGGGTGCCGCGCAGATGGCCGTGCTGGCGCAGCACCGCCTGCAGCAGTCCGCCGCGGCCGCCACCCACGTCGATCAGGTGGCGCGCGTCGCTGAAATCCCACGTCGCCAGCAGCCCCTCGGCCTCGAGGCGGGAGAAGTCGGTCATGGCGCCGTCGAAGATCGCGCCGCGCTCGGGGTTGTGGCCGTACCAGTCGAAGACGGGTTCGCCGAAGTGGTGGCGGAAGGCGCTCTCGCCGCTGCGGACGCTGTGGAGCAGGTCGGTCCAGGCGTCGTAGTGCTCGCCGCCGAGCATGCGCATGAACTGGCGCAGGGAGCCGGGGTGGTCGCTGCGCAGCAGTTCGGCCAGGGGGGTGAGCACGAAGCGGCGCAGCTCGGTCTCGGCGAACACGCCCAGGCTCGCCAGACCCCGCAGCAGCCGGAACAGGGACTCGCCGTCGGCGCCGCAGCGGCCGGCCAGCTCCTCGGCCGCCAGGCCGTCGGGGCCGGCGGCGGCCAGATGGTCGGCGATCGCCAGTTCGGCGGCCACGTTCAGCATCTGGGTCACCCAGTTGCCGCAGGCGAGCTGGAGGAAATGGCCGGAGAGATCCGCGCTGGGGTCCATGGAGGCGGGGCGGGGCGTTGCCGGTCTACAGCGCGATGCTCGCTCCGCGGTAGGGCCGCCATTGCCCTTCGGCCTTCTCCGCCACCAGTGGGGTGAGGGTGAGCTTCAGGGGGGTGCCGGCCGCCACCTCCACCCGCAGGGCGGAGTAGGTGCGGCGCAGGGAGGGGCCCCGGCCGCTGCGGCCGAGGAACAGGCGCGAGCGGGCCACGACCCGCTCACTGCCCGCCGGACCCTCCAGCAGCTCGGGCCCCTCCCGTCGTTGGCGGCGCAGGCTGTAGCCGCTGCCGCCGCAGATCGCCCAGGGGATGCGGGCGTCGCCGTGGCCGGTGTCGCCGATGTCGAGCAGCTCCAGGCAATGGGCATGGCCGCTGAAGGCGAGATCCAGCAGGGGCCGGCCGGCCGGCCGATCGCCGAGGGCGGCGGCGACGCGATCGAGGGCACGGCGCAGCTGGGCGCGCACGGCCAGGGTCTGGCCCTGGTCCCACTTGCTGACCTCGGTGACGTAGGGGGGATGGTGGAGCACCAGCAGCCGACCCCGCACGTCCGGGTTGCGCCAGGAGGCGATCAGGGCGCCGGCAAACCAGTCGAGTTGGGCCCCATCGACCACCCGGGGCCCGCTGGCCAGCTGCTTGTCGATGTCCCGGATCTGTTCGTCGAGCTGCTCAGCCTTGGTGGCCCGGTCGTCAAGGGCGTCCTCGTCACCGACGACGGGGGCCAGGGAGAGCAGCAGGGCGGCGCGTTGGGCCTCGAGCCGCTGGCGGCGCTCGCGCAGCTCCCCGTCGTCGGCGCCGGCGGGCAGGGGCTGGTTGAAGGTGTTGGAGTCGAGGGCGAACACCTCGACCCCGGCCCAGCGGACGTTGTAGTGGCGGTGGGGCAGGCGGGTGAACTGGCCGGGCCGGTAGAGCAGGCAGCGGGCCCCGTCGACCGTGGCCGTGCGGGTGCGGGCGAGGTGCTCCTCCAGGTCGGCCTCAGGCACGGCCCCCAGCCCATCGAGGAAGGCGCGGGCCCACGCCTGGCCCACGTAGGAGCCGTGCCAACCCACATCCAGCTGGATCCAGGAGCGCAGCAACCGCCGCGGTGGCGCTGTCAGGCCGGCGAGCAGCCCCAGGGGCAATGGCAAGTCGTAGTAGTCGTGGTTGCCGAGCACCGGCAGGAACGGCACACGGAAGACGAGCCGGTCGTAGCGCAGCCGGCGCCAGTCCTCGCCGCCCACGATCCACTCGCGGTAGGGACGGATGAAGTTGTCGGGGTATTGCTCGCTGGAGCCCACCGGGTAGACCACATCGCCGGTGTGGAGCAGGAAGCGGGCATCGGCGCCATGGGCGAGCAGCTGCTCGGCCACCCGCCGCTGGGGGGTGTCGCGACGGTGAAGCCCGGTGCCGCTGTCGCCGAGCACGAGGAAGGAGAAGGCCTCGGGGGTGCCCGGATCCCCGTCGATCGCCAGGCGGCAGGCGTCGATGCCGTGGCGGGTGATCGCGGGATGGCCCCAGCGCACCCGGTCGGCCATGCGGCCGATCTTGGTGGCCACGTCCGCCTCGGAGGCCAGGTTCACGGTGGCGGCAGGGGGGCGAACACGGTGAGGGCGCCGGGCAGGCAGGTGAAGGTGACCGGGTCGGCTTCGAGCATCTCGCCGTCGATCACCAGCCGCTGGGGCGGGTCGATGGTGATGGTGATGCGGCTGGCGCGCAGACAGAGGAGATCGGGGTGGTTGGCGGGCGACTGCACCACGGCGGAGGTGAGCAGGGAGGCGAGGGCGTTGAGGCCCTGCAGGCGGGTGGCGGGGGAGGCGATGGTGACCTCCAGCAGCCCGTCGTCGGGGATCACCCGTCCGAAGCCCTGGGCCAGCACGGAGGTGGCGGGGGCCACGTTGGCCACGGTGATGGCGGCGGCCTGCACGTCGGTGACGGTGCCGTCGATCTCCACCCGGGCCCGGAACGGCTGCTGGGACGCCAGCTGCTGGGCGCCGGCGAGCACGTAGGCGAGCGGGCCCAGCATGGTTTTCAGTTCGCGGGTGGCGCGATCCACCATCCCGGCCTCGAAACCGACCCCGGCCAGCAGGGTCATCGGCACGTCGTTGCAGCGGGCGGCGTCCACCACGTGGGTGTGGCCGGCCAGGATCGTCTCGCAGGCGGCCACCAGGTCGGTGGGGATGAACAGCGCCGAGGCGAAGGCGTTGGCGGTGCCGCGGGGGATGACACCGAGGGGAATGCCGGTGCCCGCCACCGCCCCCGCCACGGCCGAGACGGTGCCGTCGCCGCCGCAGGCCACGATCATGGCGTTGCCCGCCTCGTCGGCCGGGCGGGTCTGGAGCAGCTCGACCAGTTCCCGGCACTGGTCGGCCGGGTCGGTGCCGGCCCGGGTGAGCAGCACCGTCACCAGCAGCTGGGGTTCGAGGATCGAGCGGATCAGGGCCAGATCGGCGTTGGCATCCCCCTGGCCGGCGACGGGATTGAACAGCAGGTAGGCCGAGCGGCCGTGGGAGAGGCCACGCAGGGCCAGCTCGGCGGTGGCGGCGTTGAGGGCCAGCGGCACGGCGGCCAGATCGCAGGCGCGCATCAGCAGCCCGGCGTCGGGCGCCGTGCCCGCCGGCGCCGCCGGATCGAGGAAGGCCACCACCAGGTCCACCGCACCGGCCAGCACCTCGGCGGCCACCTGAATGTCCCCCCCCTCGGCGAGAGCCGCCAGCGGCGTGACCCGCAGCTGGGCCGTGCGCGGGTCATTGCGGAGCCGCTCCGCCAGTTCGGCGCTGGCCAGCAGGGGGAAGCCGGCCACCGCCAGCGACTGCCGGTCGAGCCAGTCAAGCAGCGCCTCACGGCGCGTCTCACTCGCCAGCAGCACGAGGGTGTGGGCCATCGATGCCAGGCTAGGGGGGAGTCGTCGCCGCTCCTCCAGGCCTTCTGACTGATGGTGGACTGGCCGGGGAACTCTGAAGGCGGCTCCGCCTTGTTCCCATGGCTCCGACTCCCGGCCCGAGGCTGATGGATCGTTACCGGGAGGAACTGGAGGTGCGGCACTACGCGCGCCGCACCATCAGCACCTATGCCCAGTGGGTGAAACGATTTCTGCGCTTTCACGGGATGCGGCATCCCAGGGAAATGGGCGAGCGGGAGATCAATGCCTTCCTGTCACATCTGGCCACCGTGGGGAGGGTGAGTGCCTCCACGCAGAACCAGGCGTTATCCGCCCTGCTCTTTCTCTACAGGCAGGTGCTCGGGGGAGATGTGGGCAACCTGGAAGGGGTGGTGCGCGCCCGGCAGCCCAAGCGGTTGCCGGTGGTGTTCACGGTGGCGGAGACGAGGGAGGTGCTGCAACGGCTCCAGGGAACCGAACAGCTTGTGGCGCAGATGCTCTATGGCAGCGGACTGCGGCTGATGGAAGCGCTGAGGCTGCGGGTGCAGGATGTGGAGATTGAGGTCAGGCAAGTGACCGTCCGCAGCGGCAAAGGGGACAAGGACCGGGTCACCGTGTTCCCCGCCAGCCTGATGGAGCCCTTGCAGAATCATCTGCTGGTGGTGCGGCAGATGCACCGGGCCGACCTGGCGGCAGGCTGGGGGAGGGTGGTCCTGCCAATGGCACTGGGAAGAAAGTACCCGAACGCCGCCTCGGAATGGGGCTGGCAGTGGGTCTTCCCCCAATCGCACCGTTGGCATGACGAAAAGACGAAAACACAAGGCCGGCATCACATTGACCCATCCGTGATCCAGAAGGCGGTGAAGCGGGCAATCCTGCGGGCCGGAATCAGCAAGCCGGCAAGCTGCCATACGTTCCGCCACTCGTTCGCGACTCACCTGCTGGAGCGCGGCCAGGACATCCGCACCATCCAGGAATTGCTGGGGCACAGCGACGTGAAGACCACGATGATCTATACCCATGTGCTGAATCGCGGCCCATGCGGGGTGATGAGTCCGGTGGACCTTCTGTAACAAAGCGAACATCTGGTTCTCGGACCCGCCCATGTCTCCCTCACCCAAGAGCAACGCCAGAGAAAAGCCTTACGCTGAAGCGAGCTTCAAGGCATGACCATGGTCTCGACGGCTTCTTATCCCGCCGGAGCACCCCGAGCGGGATGGATACCGGACCCGCCGAAATACTGTTCGAAGAATTACTCTTGAAGGCTTACCATTGCAATCATTCTCGCATGGCAATGCACGACTGCTCAATTGAGCTCCATATTGACTATGATAACGAGGGCATAACATCCAGAAGAGTTTCGGTATTCGGATATGAATGGAATGAAAAAGAAACAGCGGTCGTCATACATGGCTTTTGCCACCTTAGATCGAGTAAACGATCTTTTAACTCAAGGAAGATAGTACACTGCGTCAATCTCGCCGATAACCGAGAGATTAGTGATATGGCAAGTTTCTTCAGGATGATTGAAGGACGACCAGCCCCAATCAAAGAACAGACTCCCGTACTTCCATTAACTCGATCAAATGATGTAGGTGGTTTTCGTCGAAGATTCCGACCCGAGATACTTTACTATCAGTTTAAGCTCAATTTCTTCAGTCTATTTGACAATAAGTGTTTTAAATGCAAGAAGCTTGCTGCTTGGGACATATACCCAGAATCTGACGAGGTGATGGGAGGTCTGCTAAGGCAGAAGCAGCTTGTAATTGACCATCATATTGCACTAGAAAATGGAGGCAGATATCAACCCGGAAATCTCGTATCACTATGCCAGAGATGCAATGGCAGAAAACATACCTTGCATCCAGAAGACTTCTATGACGATCAAGAGCTTGCCAAGCTTGAGCCATACCTGATCGTTCAAAGTGATATCTTTCCACCAGAAGGCAAGTATTGGGAATGGAAGATGTACGAGCGATTTATTGATGGAGACATAGATGTCAAGCGAACGATGTTGACAGGCGAGAACGTTGACCCCGCCCTGATAGAAATATGTCTAACCAATCCAAACCATTACTATTACTGTGGATGGAGGCGTACTTCTCTTGTGGATTCTCCGGCAGTACTGCAAGTCAGTGCTGTTATGGGCCAGCAGCAATCACGGGATGAGGCCTTTCAGTCACTTCTAGAATTGATTTCTCCTACTCTGTTCTCCGGAAAGAAATATGCCGTTGATGGCTCTTCTGCTCTTTTGACGGCTGAGCAAGTCATTTCTATCATCAACCGGGGAGGAGGAGGCATCGTGGACTCAACTAATGAAAACGTTGATTACATCGTACTAGGCAATAACTCGACTTCCGATGCCGAAAGCAATCAGGCATACATATTAAGTCATGCAGATTTGCTCATGCTATTGATGAATAAGCAGGCCTGACTGCAGATTCGGAATGAACTTATTCCGCTATCTTCGAACAAGCCCCTCGAGTGGACAGGCCACCACTAGAAATCTGCTTCGCAATCCTAAGCTCGTTGCCTGCCACTCAGGGGCAGCGTTCGAAGGTTTGACAGATTCCTTGCCAGACGTTTCAGGGCTAGCTAGTCAAGAGCTGACAGTACCCTGAAATTCCATATGGACAGTATGGCAATGACTCCAAGCCAGCTGGCCCTGCTGAGATACCACGCCTACCCCTCGGATGAGCGCCCCTGCTTCAGCCACATGCTGATCTGCAGCACAGCGCCGCTAGAAGCCGAGCAACTCTACCGCAGCGACATTGACGCCAAGGACCTTGAGCGCAGCGCTAAACGTTTAATCGAACTGCGCCGGCATCTCGCTCAGTTCTTCAGCAGACCTGGGGCCGGCGGTGGCCACCAGCGTCTGCGTCTGGTGGTGCGTATCCATGGCTACAACGTCCCGCTGAAGAGCGTGGAAAAGGAATACGCCGATGCCCAGCACAAGTTCAAGGACGACGCACGGCGATTATCCACCGCTCCTCCGGATGACTACGTTCTCTTCGTGCACTACGCCTGGCCTTCCGAGCGGATCGGTGCCGGCGGCCCATTGCGATGGATCAGAGCCATGCCAGTAGGGCTGCTATTGCTATTTGGACTGGGCGGCGCACTTGGCGTCGCCGCCAGTGGCCTGGCAGCTGTGCTCGGCCAGCTGCTCCTAGGCATCGGCATCACCCTGACAGTGCTGAGAATGGTGGTCTATTTCCGTGACCGTGACCGGGCCAGCACCTTCGGCGTGTTTGACGCGGTAGAGATGATCCGGGCCCTTCATCACCTGGTAAAGGAGATTGGCTCGGAGACCGACTACCTCACCCGACTGCAGCGCGGGGATGCCCGGCAGGTCAGCCTCAGCTTCATGGGGCACAGCATGGGCACCTTCCTGACCACATCGCTGATCCGTGTGCTCAGCAATGTGTTCGACGCCGATGCCGACAGCCACCTGTGGGAGGACAACGCGCTGGTGGGTCCATTCGCCGGAGTGAGCTGCCCAGTGCCAACAAGCCATGAGAAGCGCGAACAGCTTCGCCGCCAGCTGGCCACCATCGGCGAGCTGTTCATCCTTGACCGGTTGATCCTGGTGGCCGCCGACATCCCGGTTTGGGCCATCACTACAGGCCGCTCCAACTACCTGGCCAGCTGCCTGCGACGCTTCAGTGACACTTTCTTATTTGTCAATGACGCCGACATGGTGCTGCGACTGGCCTCCACTCTGGCGAACTACTTCGTTTTCCCCTCCGGTACCCGCATGGGCGGCTATCGGCTTGGCAACCTGAGTATTGCCGGGCGTGGCCGAGCCGATGGCTACGGCTGGCGCACCTCGGATCTGAGGGATCTCAGACTCAATGGGGGGCTGAGGGCAATGCCGCTGTGCGACGAGCAGACGTTCCGATGCCCTCAATGGATCGGCTACCCGCTCAACGTCATCGATTGTACTGACTACACTGATTGCGGGCGCCACTTGAGTGCCTTCACCGCTAGAAATGCCCTGCTGCGGCCCTTCAACTACACCGCCACGTTAGTGCTGATGTTGCTGTCCCCTTTTGGCATCGGCCAGATCGATAGTCATGGCGGCTACTTCCGCGGCCGCTTCTGCCTGGACCTGCTTTATGAATTGGCCCTGCGCGGAGTTCCTGACGATAAGATACGATGGCAGGAGATCCAGACTGGATTGAAGCAGCACTGTATCCAGTGGCTCAGTATCCCCAGCAGCGGTTCTGATCCGCGTTGAGAATTCATAGTCTCTCCCAAGCCCCTCTCTTGCCAATCTGGGTGATAGAAGCGAGTCAAACAATGCTTTGAATGGTCTCGTTGTTGCTACTTAATGCCGTTTTGCCGTTTCATTTCTAGAGCTTCGAACAAGCCCCTCGAGTGGACAGGCCACCCCAAGCTCTCTGCTACGCCTCCCCAGGCTCTCTGCCTGCCACTCAGGGGCAGCGTTCGAAGGAATCAACCGCCGATCGCTCTGGTATGGTTTGGTAGAAAATGTTATTCGCTGAGCAAATAAGTAGCCTAAGTTAATACCCTACATTGATTGCAGCATCACCCTAGGCCAAGGCTGTTTTGGCTGGAGACGCATGTTAATGTTAATCGATCTGGACACTTATCTACCAAGTGCGAAACGTGTAGCAGGGGACTTCA